>ENA-OWPD01001026-OWPD01001026.1-human-gut-metagenome-genome-assembly--contig:-NODE-1026-length-25528-cov-6.317709_pt1 | contig 25528 bp, 34 predicted proteins | sample MGYA00248262_ERZ651842 | MGnify/ENA primary metagenome ERZ651842 (study PRJEB26924, sample SAMEA4378253) | human gut metagenome | biome: human gut; feature: human-associated habitat; material: faeces... | reverse complement strand
AAGCCAATGATATTGGCTTGCCGCCACATAAATGTGTCGGTTTATACCGGCAACCCACGGCTTGTCGAGAAAATGCTTTGCAAGCGCTTCCTCGCCTGCGTACGTGGTAATATTTGCACGTTATATAAAGAAAAGAAAGGAGGAAACGTATGAAGTTTCGTTGGAATAAAAAGTATTTATACTGGGGTACAACTGCATTTGCAGTTATTTGTGCCAGCCTTTTGTTTTATTTTATTATTTTTCGTATGGATATTTTTCTTGGGCGCATTAAGAATTTGGCAAGTATTTTAATGCCTGTTATTTGCGGTGCGATTATTGCATACCTGTTAATACCGGTAGTGAACTTTCAGGAAAGAAGAATTTATTACATTTTGGAAGAAAAGCGCCATCTAGCCTTGGATAAAAAGCATAAAAAAATTATCCGCTATATTTGTATTGCTTTTGCATTGGTTTTTGCAGGTCTTGTGATTTATTCTCTGCTTGCCATGATTATGCCAAGTATTTTGGAGAGTATTATCAGCATTATCAATGACTCCCCCCGCTATGTACAGAATATCCGCCATTGGCTGGAGTCACTTTTAAAGGATAATCCGGAATGGCAGACTACGGTTTTTGATTACTTGAACCGTTATTCTCCCAAAATCGAAACCTTTTTAAACGTTGAAGTTCTGCCACAGATTAAGCAGCTTCTTCAGTCTTTAACCACAGGTGTATTCGGAACATTGGTTTTCATTAAAAATCTTTTAATCGGATTGATTATTTCTGTATATATGATGGCAGGAAAAGAGGCTTTTGTCACTCAGTCCAAAATGCTGGTATATGCAATTTTCGATACAGAAAACGCCAACAGCATTGTAAAGGCATTCCGCTTCATCCACCGTACCTTTGGCGGATTTATCAGCGGTAAAATCGTAGACTCCATTATTATCGGTATTTTATGCTATATCGGTACCAGCATTATCGGTACGCCTTATGGACTTCTTGTCAGCGTAGTAGTAGGTGTAACCAATGTTATTCCGTTTTTCGGACCGTACCTTGGGGCAATTCCCAGCGCCTTTATTATCTTAATGGTTAATCCTATGCACTGTCTGTATTTCCTGATTTTCATTCTGCTTTTACAGCAATTTGACGGAAATATTTTAGGGCCGAAAATTCTGGGAGACTCCACGGGCTTATCCAGCTTTATGGTAATCGTAGCAATCTTGTTATTCGGCGGTCTGATGGGCATTCCGGGAATGATTATCGGTGTTCCTTTATGGGCAGTCTTTATGGCAGGAATTAAGTGCTTCCGAAACCATGAATTAAAGAAAAAAGCAATGCCTACGGAAGAAGCTTTTTATGAGGATATTGCCTATATTAATCCGGAAACCTTAAAACCTATCCATTTTTCAGAGGAACATCCCGTTTCTGAAAAACCACAGGCTAAGGCAGAGAAAAAAGAAGCAGAAGAGGAAGAGAAGTAAATGAAACTGGTTATACAAAAAGTCAGCCATGCCTCCGTAGAAACAGAGGGAGCAAGCATCGCAGAAATTCAAAAAGGATTTTTGGTTCTGGTGGGTATCGGCAAAAACGATACCAAAGAGACCATAGACCAATACGTAAAAAAGATGGTAAATCTTCGTATTTTCACAGATGAAAACGGAAAAACAAACCTTTCCTTAAAAGACGTAAACGGAGAAATCCTTCTGGTATCACAATTTACCTTATATGCCAACTGTAAGAAGGGAAACCGCCCAAGCTTCTTTGATGCGGGAGAACCTGAAAAGGCGCAACAGCTTTATGAATATATGGTAGAAAAAGTAAAAGAATTTGTTCCCGTAGTGCAAACAGGAAAATTCGGTGCGTTAATGAAAGTTTCTTTGATTAACGAAGGACCGTTTACCATTTTATTAGATGAGAATACATTTGCATAAAAAATAAAATAATTTTTTAAAAATTTAAAAAAATGAAAAAATCAGAAGAAAAACATCTTTGAAATTAAAAACAGCAGTTTAAAAGGTGTTTTTCTTATTCGATTAGTTTAGCGGACAAATGCAGATTTAACCGAAAAACTATGGACTTTTCATAGAAACCATGTTAAACTACTCTTGAAAATCATATTTTTGGAGGTACTTTATGGCAAAGCCAATTACATATCGTGAACAAGAAAAAATTGAAAATACTGTAAAGCTTCGTGAATTTTTAACAGAGCTTCCTCCTTATGTCAAGGATTATTTCCGTGCTAAAGAACCCACGACCTCAGACAAAACCCGTTTGTCATACGCTTATGATTTACGTGTTTTTTTCCGTTTTTTACAAGAAACAAATCCTTCTTTAAAGGAAAAATCTCTGTCTGAAATTTCCATTCAGGATTTATCCTTACTTGAGCCTGTGGATTTTGAAGAATTTCAGGAATATCTAAAGGCTTATCAATCTGCGGACAATAAATTAGAAACCAATTCCCGTACCGGAATTGCCAGAAAAATGTCTTGCCTCCGCAGCTTTTACGATTATCTGTGTAAACGCCAATTATTGACATCAAATCCCGTACGCCTTGTAGATATGCCGAAAATCAAGGAAAAAGCCATTATCCAGCTGGACCCTGATGAAGTTGCCAATCTTCTGGACTATATCGAAAATTATGGAAAACAATTATCCGGTGTAAAGCTTTATCACTATAATAAACAAAAATACCGTGACATTGCCATTGTCACTCTTCTATTAGGAACAGGTGTTCGTGTGTCCGAATTAGTGGGCTTAAACATTGGTGATATTGATTTTAAAAATAACGGCATCCGTATTCTTCGAAAAGGCGGCAACGAAATGATTGTATATTTTGGCGCTGAAGTAGAGCAAGCTTTAAAGGATTATCTGGAGATTTCCAGAAACAGCATTACTCCCCTCTCCGGTCATGAAGATGCGCTCTTTCTCTCCGGTCAGAGAAAACGTATCAGCGTAGATGCCGTAGAAAAAATGGTAAAAAAATATGCCTCTGCCGTTTCGGTAAAAACCATTACGCCCCACAAATTGCGAAGCACCTACGGCACTGCCCTCTATCGGGAAACCGGTGATATTTATCTGGTTGCAGACGTTTTAGGACACTCTGACGTCAATACTACAAAGAAACACTATGCCAAATTAAGCGATGAGCGCCGCAGGTCTGCTTCCAAGGCTGTTGTTTTAAGAGAAAAATTAGAAGATTGATATTGTCAGATATTTTTCTGAGCCGGATTATTCAATAAGTTTCCACGATAATCAAACCGTGAGCCATGACAGGGGCAATCCCAGCTTAATTCTGCTGCATTCCATTCCAGCTGGCACCCCAAATGAGGACATCGGATATCCACGGCATAAATTTTGCCCTCCATGTCCTTATAAACGCCGGCTTTTTTACCTTTGTACAGCACCACTCCTGCCTGTCCCGGCAAGATATCTTCGACTTCCTTTCCCGGTATAAAAAGCACACGTTTTCCCAGTCCTTTTATGGAATGTCCTGTTTCTGCCAAAAGCGCAGGTAAATTGCCCAAAGAAAATCTGGAAGGCGAAAAAACGTCTTTGTAAAAGACCTCCTGTCCGCAAATCAAATCACGGAAAATAAGCGCCGCCACCATAGCAGTTGTCATTCCCCACTTTTGAAATCCAGTGGCAACATGCCAATCCGGATTTTCTTTGGAATACTGCCCTATATAGGGAATTTTATCTAACGTCATGCAGTCCTGCGCTGACCAGTGGCAAATTTCCCGACTGTTTGGAAACCATTTCTCTGCTGTCTTTCGCAGCGCATCATAGCTCCCTGCATTTTTCCCTGTGCGATGTCCCATTCCTCCCAGCAGCAAGTATTCCCCATAATTACGGAAAGAATAATCTCCTTTTTCTGCCCCCATATACATACCGTTTACCTGTGCTGCATCTTTTAGAGCAAGCACATAAGAACGTTCCTGATGTATTCTTGCAAAATACATTCCGGGAAAATTCACAAAAGGAAAATGACAGGCAAAAATAATTTTTTCTGCCTGCACACTTCCCTGTTTTGTTATAAGCTTATTCCCTTCTACCCTTTCCACTTCTGTATTCTCATAAACCTTCACTTTTTCACTGATGGCTTTTAAAAACTTCAGTGGATGAAATTGTGCCTGATTTTGAAACTCCACTGCGCCCCATACAGGAAAAGGCAATGGAAGCTCCTCTTTAGTAAGCGCCGCAGGAAGCCCTAAAAGGCAGGCTGCCTTTGCCTCTGCTTCCAGTTCTTTTCGGCTTTTGGAATAAATATAAGAATTTTTATATTCGAAATCGCAGTCTATCTGCAAATCTGTAATGATATTCTGATATTCACGGATTGCCGTTTCATTTGCCAGCGCATACTGCTGCGCTTTTTCTTTCCCATATTGTTTTAACAAAGAATGATAAATCAACCCATGCTGAGATGTAACCTTTGCTGTTGTATTCTGCGACTGTCCGCTTCCTATTTCCTTTGCTTCCAAAACCACGACATCTTTACTTTCTCTTTGCAGATAATAAGCAGCTAAAATTCCCGTCATTCCCGCTCCTATCACTGCAACCTCTGTTTCTATATTCTCATCTAAAGGTTTTCGTTCTTCTATTTCACAGGTTTCTCTCCAAATTGATTTCATAAACTACTCCTATATGCCGCAGTGCATTTTCTACACAGCGTTTTTATTGCACAGGACACCATTTCCCATACAATAAATAATATGTCATACAGGCAGCTTTCTTATTCATAAGGACACAGCACAATAATTTTCTGCGGTGTAGTCTGTGGAGGAATACTTTTCGTTGTAGCGGTGTAATACACCAAAAGCTCCATGTTTATAGGCGCACAGGCATATCTCTGACCATTAATGGTAGAAATATTTGTCATAGGACTTAAATTCAGCTTTAAAGACTGCCCCTGCGCTTCTAAGTTTTCATCAAAATAAGCCAGCATAACCTCTTGATTTTGCCTGAGCGCCGTAATCAGCTCCGCCTGATACTGGGGAGGAAAAATGGCGGGCGCAGGCAAGCTTGTGTCATAAAAAGCGGCAATCCTCATTCCCGGTCTTAAACGTACATTGTGAATAACTGTGGTATCTCCTGTGAGAATAAAATTGATTGTTTCGTTTTCCTTATTTTCAACCTTCATGGAAATCACCATGGTACAGCAGGAATTTCCATGCGTGATACGCTCAATAATTCCGACTACTTTTTCATAATTACTATAATCCATAAAAAAATCCTTTTTTCTTTATTCTATGACAGAAGCCGTAAAGGGTTCACCCTGCTGCCAACCCATTTGCGCTGTGTCCCAGTTTATGACTTTAAACCAATTATCAATATAATCTCCTCGTAAATTGTAATGCTTCAAATAATAGGCATGTTCCCATACATCAATACAAAGAATGGGGAACATTTTATTCAAACACGGAACACCTTGATTTGCAGTTGTAATAATCCGAAGCATTCCTCTTTCCCATACCAGCCACGCATATCCCGAACCAAATACAGACAATGCCGTCTGCTTAAAAATTTTCTGAAATGCTTCAAAGCTCTGGAACTGGCTTTCAATTTCCTCATACAGTGGATTGTGTGGGACTTTCTTGGGAGGCTGAAGACCTTCAAAATAAAATCTGTGATTGTATACGCCTCCGCTGTTTTTCCCAATATCACCGGGCATTTGTGTCAGCTCTTCTAAAGTACATGCTTGCAGCTTTGGCTCTTTTGCAAGGAGTTTATTCAGATTATCAATATAAGCTTGTAAATGCTTCTCATGGTGCAAATACATTGTTGTGGCATCAATATAAGGCTCTAATGCCTGATAATCATACGGCAAAGGTGTGTTTATAAAAGGATATTGATTGTTATTCATAACAATTCTTTCTGTTATAGGATTATAGATATTCTATGAGAAATTCCAAGAAAAGTTACATTTGTTCCGCTTTTATCATAATTTGAGTAATGTAATCTTCCTCTTTTGATACAGAAAAATCATTCATCCCCCACTCATAGGCAAAGCCTGTCAAGCGCAGGTTCTCTTTGTTTGCATAAGTAAATATTTTCTCATAAAGCTTCGGCAAATTATTCCAGCTCCCTTTCAAATAGGCACACAAATAAGTACCCTTTGGTTTTATCAGCACGCCCTCTTTGGGTACTTTCCCGAAAGCTGGCGTAAAAAGCCCGTCATACTCCTGAAATTCTCCTTTTTCTGCCTTTTCCACAGAAAGATAGCTTCCTATTCCCATACGGCACTGCTCTATTCCCCAGACTTCTTTTACATGAGCAAATGCTTCCTCTAAAAACTCTTCTTCAAAATTATAAGGTGTAGTCAGATATTGCTCCTCCTCGCACTCCTTTAAAAAAATTTCTCCTCCCTTTAATTGCTCGCAGCTTTCTGTTTGACTTTTCATTTCAGAAAGAATATGTCTGGTTTTTATGAGTGTTTCCATCTGCCTGTCAATTTCACTGATTTTTGCATCTGCTAATTGCAGAAAATCCTTTGAATTTGGATACTCTATATATTCCTTGATTTCTTCCATGCTCATATTCAATTCTTTTAGCATCCGAATATATTCAAATTCCATACTCTGTGAGGTTTCATAATAACGATATTGATTTTCCCCTTTTTTAGCAGGAGAAAACAAACCAATACTGTCATAATAATGCAGCGTTCTTTTATTTACGTCATGAAGCTTGGCAAATTCTGCTGTGGTAAGCAATTTCGTACTTTTTTTCATTATTTTTTAATCTCCTATTGACTCTACACTAACTGTATACTTTATTATACAGTACAGCAAAGAAAAAAACAAAAAACTTTATGGAAACAGGAAGGATGATTACAATGGAATTTAGAGAATTCAGAAAAGAAGACACCCCTGCATTGGAAGGGATTATTCGCCAAACTTGGAATTATGATAAATTTGCCGGTCCAAAAACAGCCCAAAAGCTTGCCAGAGTATTTCTGAGCAGTTGTCTTGCCAACCAAACTTTTTCTCAGGTAGCTGTGGAAAACGGCAAACCTATGGGAATTATTCTTGGAAAAAATATTGCCGTTCATAAATGCCCTATTTCATACAGATGGAAACAAATTTGTTCTCTCATCTCTCTTTACCTAACAAAAGAGGGGCGAAATGCCTCCGAAATTTTTGGCAGTGTAAATGGTATTGATAAGGAATTACTTGCCACATGCAGACCTTATCCCGCAGAACTGGCACTTTTTGTTATTAGTCCTGACTGCCGAGGAAAAGGCGTGGGGAAACAATTATACCAGCAATTTCTCCAATATCTGAAGAAGGAGCATTTAGACAGCTTTTATCTCTACACCGATACCAGCTGCAACTACGGTTTTTATGAACATCAGGGAATGGTACGAAGATGTGAAAAAGAGCATATTTTTACGGTTAATCAGCAACGTTCAAAAATGACATTTTTTATTTATGATTGTGAAATCTAAAAAGGCTGCCGCAGGAAGTCTTCCGCTAAACAGGGAGGCTTCCTACCGAAAATTATTTTATATTAACTTATCCAACTCAAATAATAGTTTTGATTTCATTTCTTCTAATTCCTTATGAGAAGGGCGATTACTGTCATCGTACATTTTTTCCATTGGATACCACCAAACAGGACCTTTCCCGTTGTTCCCATAATTCTCGATATCGCCTGCCTTTCTCGGAAACAGATGCCAATGAAGATGTGTATCTCCATTACCCAGCAATTCATAATTTATTTTATCTGCTTTAAATGTTTTTGAAACTGCTTCTGCAACAACAGACATTTCTTCTAAAAATTTCATTTTTGTTGAAAAATCTAAGTCGAATAATTCTGTTTTATGAACTTTACTGAGAAATAATGTATAGCCTTTAAAATGCTGATTATCTCCTATAACAACATATCCCGTTGATAATTCTTTCACAAAATAAGGATTAACACCATCCTTAATCATTTTAATTCTATCACAGATGATACACATATTTATTCACCTCGTTAAATTCAAAATTCACTACACTACAAATTGGGTTTATTTTCAGCACCCCCATTCGCAAGCGATGTTCTTCCTTTTCCCAATGCAGACAAAGCAGCAATGAATTGTTTTTTCTCTGTCCAATTAACACCATCTCTGCACTGTATATATCCTTTTGCCATATCTTCATTACAATATGGACATTTCATATATGCACCTCCAAATCATAATTTACTGCACTACAAACTGGGATTTATCACTCTGGTAATTCCATTTCATCATTCTTTTTTACAAATCCATACTTTTCATACAATGGTCGCCCCATATCAGTTGCTTCTAATGAAATAGCTGTAATCCCCTTGCCTTTAGTATCTCTAATCAGCATATCTAATGTTTTATAAGCAATTCCCAGTCTTCTATATTCAGGATTAGTATACATATTCATGATATAAGCCTTGTTTCCACTTGGATTGTGGTAAGTCGACATTACTTGAAAGAAACTAACACCACCAGCCCCTACAAAATGATTTTCATCAAAAACCAAATATGCAATATGAGAGCCATCACAAAGCGCTTTTTGATAATAATTATAAGATTGTCTTTCAACTTCACTCATATCAGTATCGGCAGAAAGTTTATTAGCTGCTCTTAACACCTCTATTCTTGTTTCTGTCAATATATCTATATCTTCAAGCGTTGCTCTCTTATATGTTAAATTCATATCTTGTTCTCTCCCACAACTTCTAATTTATACTTCTCTTTCAAAAATAATTTGATAACAAACAGGAGTATTAACCCCTGATTTCTCGTTGATTGGCGTAACAATTTGTTTCAATCGCCAGCCGCATTCTGCTTCTGAAATTATTACTTTTTTACATTCTTCAAATGTAATGCCTGCTAAACCCATTTGTTTCTTTACTTCAACAAATTTGTATTCATATTTTTTCATAACCTTGCACCTCCACAATTTCCTCTTTTCTTGTTACCGGATGCTATCAGTTCAAAACAGAAAGAACCGCAGATATCATACAAATAATAATTACACCACCACAAAATACTAATATAACTTTCTTTAGTTTTTTATTCCCGTTAAACATCTTATCTATATCTTCTGAAAACAGTGCTACAATAACCCCCACAATGACTGGAGCTAAATATTTCCACATCGTATTTCACCTTCTTACGACTTCTAAATTTGTCTATTATTATTTTTTAGTATACCATAAGAAAATTGAATAGTCATTATTTTCCTGTTATCTGTCAGAATATTTTTTTATCTTTGCCTTACCGTTCTTCTTGCCATGGTAGTAAATTAGTAATAAATTTCTAAAATAGATTTATTTCCTTTCCAAAAAGCTTTATAATAGGATAGAAAAAAGAAAGGAGTTTTAAATTATGAATACATCAGAAGTTATTCGTGCACGAAGAAGCATTCGAAAGTATAAAGAAAATTTTGTTATTCCTCAAAAAGACATTGAAACCATGTTGGAGGCTGCCATGATGGCGCCCAGTGCCTGCAATACAAGGCCATGGGAATTTATTGTTGTGGAAAACCCCGCAATAAAAGAACAGATTATTGAAATCAGCCCTCATACTTCCATGTTACACACTGCCAGTCTTGCCATTGTAGTATGCGGCAGACCGGATTTGCAGGAAACTATTTGCAGCGCTTTCTGGCCCCAGGATTGTGGAGCTGCCATTGAAAATCTCCTTCTTCAGGCAACGGATTTAGGATATGGTACTTGCTGGTGCGGTTTTTATCCAGTAATGAAACGTGTGGAAAAGCTGCAAAATCTCCTTCAGGTTTCCAGTATTCCTCTGGCTGTTGTTGCAGTAGGAAAAGCTGAGCAAAATCCTGATGCACGAGGATTTTTTGAGCCTTCCAAGGTTACCTATTTGAAATAAGCAAGATAATAAAGGCAGGTATTTTACATGCGTCACTTTTTTCTCACAGGAACTTCCGGTATAGGAAAATCAACCCTTCTTATGGAGGTTTTACAGGAAATGGAATTTCCTATATCCGGTTTTTTTGCTCAAAGACAGCTTCTTCCCGATGGTACTACCGGAGGCTTTCGTCTCCTCCCTTGGAGCAGCAAACATCCTCTTACTGCCACATATCAGGCAGAAGCATCCGATTTGTTCATAAAAAAATCGGACACAAGCTGGCAAAAAGATTTACATGTTTTTCAGACAACTGCAATTACACTGTTAAATGAAAAGACACCGTTAAAATGTCTGGACGAAATTGGAGGAACAGAGCTTCTCGTTCCCGAATTTTTAAATGCTCTCTACGCTTTGCTAGAAAGCGATGTCTGCTGTGTAGGTGTCATAAAAAGTCCTCAAAATCTGACTTCTATGATGACAAGAGTTGAAATGAAAAAGCAGGAAGCCATAAAGCTTCAAGAGCTGCACAAGGATATGACACAGCAGTTTCACAGCGTCATTGTAGAATTGACAGCGTTTAATCGGGAAGAAGTAAAGCTTGCCTTAAAAAATTTTATAAAAACTGAGGTTTGCACATGAAAAAGAAAAAACAAAAGCATTGGATTTTATGGTTCACTCTGTTATTTTTTGTTTGCTTTTTTTCTTCTTTTCTTCTGGGACGTTATCCCATTTCTCCTTTGGAATTGGTAAAAATTCTGCTTTCCAAAATTTTTCCAATCTCACCTACTTGGGATGCTCAGTTGGAAACGGTTCTTTTTCAAATACGCCTGCCCAGAGTATTTATGGCAGTGCTGATAGGCGGAGGCTTGTCCTGCGCCGGAGCTGTATATCAAGGGATTTTTCAAAATCCTCTGGTATCTCCCGATGTGCTTGGAGTTTCTTCCGGAACAGGCTTTGGCGCTGCTTTAGGACTTTTATTAGGCTTTGGTTATCAGGCAGTTTCAGCCACCGCACTTTTCTTTGGGCTTTTGGCAGTGCTTGTTGTTTATTTGATTAGCAGAAGGGTAAAAAGCAATCCCACCCTTGCGCTGGTATTGGCAGGCATTTTAATCAGCTCCCTGTTTTCCTCCTCTATTTCTTTGGTGAAGCTGGTGGCTGATACAGATAATGTTTTGCCTGTCATTACTTACTGGCTAATGGGAAGCCTTGCATCCATTCGTCCTGATTATGTTCTTTTTGCAGCGCCTTTGATTATTTTAGGGCTTATTCCCCTCTATCTTTTCCGCTGGCAGATGAATATTGCCACCTTAGGTGATGAGGAAGCAAGATGTATGGGCGTTTCTATTCAAAAAGTGAGGTTTCTTGTTATCTTCTGTGCTACGCTCATTACCGCAGCAGCAGTATCCGTAAGCGGCATGATTGGCTGGATTGGACTGATTATTCCTCATATCGGAAGAATTTTGGTAGGAAACGATTATCAGAAGCTTTTGCCTGCTTCTTTCCTGTTAGGAGGAAGCTTCCTTGTGGTAACCGATAATTGTGCCAGACTTTTATCTACCAATGAAATTCCTATTGGAATTTTAACTGCCTTTGTAGGTGTGCCTATCTTTTTGTATCTGATTTTGAAGAAAGAAAGTAATTTTTAAGAGGTGATGATTTGAATTTATCCGTACATTCTCTATATTTTTCCTACCAAGCAGCTCCCTTGTTAAGAGACCTTGATTTTTCTCTTGATACAGGAAGCTTTGTGTGTGTATTGGGAAAAAACGGTGCCGGAAAAAGCACCTTGTTTCAATGTATTTTAAATCTGCAAAAAAATTATACAGGAATGATTTCTCTTGACGGACAGAATGTAAAAGCTTTAAAGGAAAAAGAGCTGGCAAAATCCATTGCCTATATTCCCCAGCTGCATAAGCAGAGCTTTCCTTTTTCCGTATTTGATACGGTTCTCATGGGAACTGCTGCCAGCCTTTCTCCCTTTTCCACACCAAAGGAGGCGCAAAAAGAAGCTGCCATGGAGGCGCTTCACCTTATGGGTATGGAAAAATACGCTTCCCGCTCTTTTTCCCATTTAAGCGGCGGAGAGCAGCAAATGGTTTTGATTGCCAGAGCCCTTGCACAAAAAGCGCCCATTCTCATTATGGATGAGCCTTGCTCCAGCTTGGATTATGGAAATCAAATCCGCCTTTTAAAAAAGCTAAAACAGCTTTCTGCGCTTGGATATCTTGTTCTGCTTTCCACCCACAATCCGGAACATGCTTTTCTTTTTGCAGACAACGTGCTTGTTTTACACAACGGAAATATTATGGCACAGGGAAATCCAAGGGAAGCGCTGACTGCTTCCCTGTTAGAAGAAATCTACCGTATTCCTATACAGCTTTATACTTCTTCTGATGTTCCGCAGCCTGTATGTATTCCCAAAATTTAATTTTATTATTTACTTATGGAGGAATTTATGAAAAAGAAGCTATTTACTATTTTATTATCTGTATCACTGCTCTTTAGCTTTACCGGCTGTTCCAAAAAAGAACCGGCAAAAGAGCCTGTAAAGGAAGCTCAGACACAGGAAAATACAAAAATAAACACCGAAGAAACACGCACCTTTACAGACTCTGTTGGAAGAACCGTAACCATTCCAAAAAAGTTGAAAAAAATTGCGCCTTCCGGTCCTGTGGCGCAGTTGGTCTTATATACCGCAGCGCCGGATTTGCTCTGTGGTCTTGCCAGAGAATTTCCCAAAACAGCAGAAGGCTATTTTGATGACAGTTATTATTCCCTTCCTGTTTTCGGTCAGTTCTACGGAAAAAATGCCAATCTGAACATGGAAGCTCTTTTGGCAGCTTCTCCTGAGCTTGTCATTGATATCGGAGAACCAAAGGAAAATATCGGTGAAGAATTAGATACTTTAAGCGAACAGCTTGGTATTCCCGTTGTCTTTATTGAAGCAACTCTGCCTACCATGGAAAGCGCTTATACAAAGCTTGGAGAATTACTGGGAAATGAAAAAGAATGTGAAAAACTTGCAGCATATTGTAAGAACCTTTTCGAAGATACTTCCAAAAAGGCAGCTTCCATACCGGAAGATGAGAAAAAGACTATTTATCTGGCTTCCGGAAGCGACGGCTTAAATACCAATGCCTCCGGCTCTATTCACGGAGATATTGTGGAACAAATCGGTGCAGTGAACGCTGCAAGAGTTGACGCAGCCTCTACGGGCGGCGGAAGTGAAGTTTCCTTAGAACAGATTTTCCTTTGGAACCCTGACATTGTTTTGGCAGACACAAAGGAACTTTATAAAAAGATTTTAAGTGATCCCGCATGGCAGGATTTAGAAGCTGTAAAGAATAATCAGGTTTATCAAATTCCCGATATTCCATACAGCTATATCAACAATCCTCCTTCTGTCAATCGTTTTATCGGTATTCCATGGCTTGGAAACATTGTCTATCCGGAAGTCTATACCGAAGACATACGAAAAGAAGTAACTGAATTTTATCAGCTCTTTTACCATATAGAATTGACAGAAGAACAGCTTGACGAAATTCTTTAAATTCCGTTTTTCTCACAGATATCTGCCAGACAGCAGCTCTCACAATGAGGTGTTGTTCTGGCAGTACATATTTCCCGACCATGATATACAAGGCGGTGGCAGAAATCGCTTCCTTCTTCGGGAGGAATGATTTTCCATAATTCCATTTCTACCTTTTTCGGCTCTTTGATATTTTCCACCAATCCGATACGGTTTACAAGGCGAATACAATGCGTATCGGTTACAATGGCGGGTTTTCCGAACACATCCCCCATAATCAGGTTTGCGCTCTTTCTTCCCACTCCCGGAAGCTTTAAAAGAGCCTGAAAATCATCCGGTACTTTCCCTTGATATTCCTCTTTTAAAATCTTCATGCAGGCACAAATATCTCTTGCTTTACTTTTTCCCAAACCACAGGGACGTACAATTTTCTCTACTTCTTCTACCGGTGCTTCTGCCAGAGCATTTACATCGGGATATTTTGCATATAAATCCTCAACAACTACATTTACTCTGGCATCGGTACATTGTGCAGCCAAACGCACACTGACCAGCAATTTCCACGCATCGTCATAATCCAGTGTGCAACCTGCATCCGGATATTCCTTTCGCAAACGTTCAATGACTTCTAACGCCTTTTCCTGCTTTGTCATGTTCTTTCTCCTTAGTTTTTCTTGCTGTCTAAATGGTTAATCATACTGGCTAAATATCCGGCGCCAAAACCATTGTCAATATTTACCACGCTGATGCCGCTGGCACAGGAATTCAGCATGGACAACAGCGCTGATAAACCACCGAAATTCGCTCCGTATCCCACACTGGTAGGCACTGCGATTACCGGACAGTCTGCCATGCCTCCGATAACACTTGCCAGCGCTCCCTCCATACCGGCAATGGCTACAATCACTCTTGCGCTCATGATTTCCTCTACATGGTCCATTAGGCGGTGCATGCCCGCTACTCCCACATCATAGAGGCGTATTACCTCATTTCCGTATATTTCTGCGGTAAGCGCAGCCTCCTCAGCCACAGGCATATCACTGGTTCCCCCTGTGGCAATAACGATTTTTCCTGCTCCGTCCGGCATTGGAATTTTTCCAATTCTTCCGGTACGTGACATCTCGTCATATTTTAAATCTAAATACTGCTTCACATAATCAGCTGCTTCCTGACTCATTCTTGTAATCAGCACTGTTTTTTCCTGTTCTGTGAGCATTGCCTGTGCAATTTTTAAAATCTGTTCTTTTGTCTTTCCTGCACCGTAAATCACCTCTGCCATTCCCTGACGAATACCCCTGTGCGTATCCAACTTTGCAAATCCCATATCTTTATACGGCTCTGTTTTAATCTGAAGCAATGCTTCCTCCGGTTTCACGCCTCCGTTAGCTACCTGTTCCAGCAGTGTCTGCAACTGTTTCTTATCCATTTTCTTCGGTCCTTTCTGCGGTGTCATAATTTTCCAGAAAATGATGTTTTACCCCATTTTCCTTATATGCAATCACAGTGCTTAAATTTACATTTTCTACACTTTTAAAAATATTTCCTTCGATAAAAGGATTGATTTCCTTTAGCTCTTTAATCAGTCCTTTGATTTCCATACGCTTTGAGCCTGTGCTTCCGTCTTCTCTGCAAGTGGTACAGGTATCTGTAAAACGGCAGGCACATTGAATAAAGTGTAAATCGTTGTAATCACGCCAATGCTTAATATCATCTTCACGGATAAGGTACATGGGACGAATAAGCTCCATACCCTCAAAATTTGTGCTGTGAAGCTTTGGCATCATGGTTTGGATTTGTGCTCCGTAAAGCATTCCCATAAGAATAGTTTCAATCACATCATCATAATGGTGTCCCAAGGCAATCTTATTGCAGCCCAGCTCCTTTGCTTTGCTGTATAAATAGCCCCTGCGCATACGGGCACACAGATAGCAGGGGGATTTCTCAATCTCATACACCGTTTCAAAAATGTTTGTCTCAAAAATTGTAATGGGAATATTTAAAAGCCGCGCATTTTCTTCAATTACTTTTCGGTTGGTTTCGTTATATCCCGGATCCATTACCAGAAAAATCACATCAAAATTTACTTTTCGGTGCTTTTGCAGCTCCTGAAACAGCTTTGCCATAAGCATAGAGTCTTTCCCACCGGAAATGCACACGGCAATCTTATCCCCCTCTTTTACAAGCTCGTATTCATTGATAGCTTTTGTAAAGCGACTGAAAATTGTTTTATGAAATTTCTTTCTAATGCTTTTCTCAATTTCCGGATATCGTTCCTCTGTGGAAAAGCTGTCTAACAGCCATGCTCCGTAGCCTCCTGCAAGATGAATGGCATCATAGCCTTTTTCTGCCAATTCTTCTGCTGCGTCATAGCTTAAAATTCCTTTGGCACAGTATAAAATTATCTTTTTATCTTTTGGCAGAAGCTCCGGCTTTTCCCGAAGCTTTGACAGAGGAATATTCACTGCGTCGGGAATAAAGCCATGTGCAAAAGCTGCTTCCTCCCTAATATCCACCAGTAGATATTCCTCTTTGTTTAAGTTTTTTAAATCCTGTATCTTTATTTCTAATGTGTTGTTCATCTTATAATCTCCACTCTATAAACTGGTAAAAGTAAAATTCACACCAGTTTATATTGTACTGGAAGAAAAAAAACTTGTCAATGAAAGAAGAATTACTCCAAAGCTCCTTTTATTTCCTTTTTCCTGTTGAAAAGCCGTTCATTTCGACTGCCAAAAGCTTCTGCCCTTCCTTTGAGCAACACAGCCCTTCCCTGCGGTGTTCTGGTATACACCAGATGATATAGCTCCCAATGCCTTCGGCGCATACAAAAGGTAACGCTGATTATCCACCGCTGCCAAAAATTCTTCCATACACTGATCAAACAGCTCTTTCTCTCTTGTTATTCCGCCCTTTAAAAACACCTGATAATCCACACCGTTTACCGCATACACACTGATTTTACAGGAAGACGTAATATTTTGAGACTCTGCAAGAGCCGCTTTCATTCTCTCTGCCATTTCTCGCAAACGCTTTAAAGGGCTGGAAAAATGCACAAGCCGCCACACGCCCCAGAGAAAAATTCCGGCTGCTGCCACGGTAAAAATAAAATCTGTAATGCCCTGCTGCCCATAGCTTCTACGAAAAGCGCCCCGTATCATGCCCTGACTCATTCGAATTGCAACACTTAACGCAATCATACCCAAAGCATTGAAAAAAGAAGCGCTGGGATTTAAAGTCTTTTTCTCCATTTTACAGGTTTCTACGGCTTCCATATTTCCCTGAATATGAACTGCCTGCTGCCACTGGGCTTTTAATTCTTCCCGCATATACGCCCGCAGCTTCGCTTCATGTCTTCATTGATTTCCATAAGATGTCGGTAAGTATAAGGAGGTGTTGCAGTCAGGGAAATTACCGTAACCTCCCCCATTTCCTTCATAAAATCTTCTAGCGCCTTCCACCATTCGTTTTTCAGATGGTGACATTCATCTAAGCATATAACCTTTATCCCTGCTTCTTTTACCGTTCTGAGAAGCTCAAAATGAGAAAAATCCATAGCTTCCTGATTTTCTGTTTCTTCTTCCTCCGTCACTCCGGCATAATGTGTCATGCCGCAAAATAAAGTCTGCTAGGTAATCGAAGTAATGAGCTTTGGATTTTTAATGTCATTGAAAAGAATATCTTCGGGCGAAAGCTGCTCATTTAAGAAGCCGTCTTTTATTCTTTCCAACCACTGCTCTCGAATAACAATTCTCGGTGAAAGGATAAGACAGGGCTTTTGTGTCCGCCTGATAAGTTCAATGCCTAAGGTCGTCTTCCCTGCGCCGGGAGCAGCTACAATATGTATTTTTTTGTCGGAGAGATAAGCATCCGAGGAGTTTAAGACACGCTCCTGATACCTTCTCCATGTGCCTTTAAAAGATAGAATGTTATCGTATAAATTCATATATTTAATCCTTTCCGGTGGGGGTTATAAATTGCTTATATAATCCGTTGTATATACTGCAAATTATAGCACAGATACCGAAAAGAAGACACAGCTAAAATCAATTTTCCAGTTTTCCATAAACAGAAAGCGCATCTAACACGTGATACGGCTCTGTATTATGCGAGCCTTGTGCATGGGCAGTAATGAAAAAATACTTTTTTCCGTTTATTTCTGCTACCGTGGCAAGGCAAAGCCCTGCATTTGAGGTATAGCCCGTTTTTCCTCCTAAAATACAGCTATCTTTCACTCCTGCTTTTTGCATCTCTTGTGATAAGGTACTGAAAAAAGTAAGGCCCTCCGGATGTTTGTTAGTCGCAGGTACAGAATATGAAAATGCAGTAAAAATCTTAGAAAAGTCCTGATCTTTCATAGCATAACAAAGCAGGCGTGATAAATCCTCAACTGTTGTATAATGATTATCATCATGTAAGCCGGTAGTATTTGTAAAATGTGTATTTTTCATTCCTAACTTTTTTGCTTTCTTATTCATTTCTGATACAAATTCTTTCTCTGAACCGCAAGAACATTCTGCCAAAGCGACACAACATTCTGCCCCTGAGGGCAGCATCGCTCCGTATAAAAGGTCTCTGTAAGTAACCTTTTCTCCCGGCAAAAATCCTGCCATAGAAGCGTCCTGTGCATATAATTCAGGGAAAATTTCCTCTTTTAAAGTAGTTTTTTCCTGCAAATTATCCAACTTTTCTATGGATAAAAGCACTGTCATGATTTTTGTAAGTGAAGCCGGATAAATTTTCTTTTCTGAATTTTTTCTTCCTAAAATTTGGCCTTCTTCGTCCAGCAGTATCGCAGCCTCACTATAAAGTTCTCCTAAAGATTTTTCTTCCTTTTCCTTGCTGAAAACTTCCGATTTTTTATTTGGCAAAAGCAAGAAAACCAACACTGCTGCCAACAAAATCAATTCTATTTTTCTTCTTCTCTTTCTTCTTTGTTTCCGTTTACTCATATAAAAAAACACCCTTCTTTCTTTTGTACTTCTTATAAATCTACTGTACCAAAAAGAAAGAAAAGGTGTTTTAATATTCTGTTGTTAAAATCCTAAGATTTCCTTAAGATTTGAAAAGGTATATTCTTTAATTATGTATGATTTTAATTTGACTTGTGGATAATTATTGTAAGTCTCTTTCACTTATACTCGCAAAAATTTCGCAAAGAAAATAGTCTATTTTGCTATACTGAAATATGGACATCTCCACTCCACAATATAACATTATTAGTGCATACCCGAATGACAAATATTTCATACTATGTTCTCCCAACATAGAAGCCACTGTCATATAAAAACTCAAAATAGCTATTCCAGATATGGCTACTTCTTTTAGTTCTGTTGCAATATGATAAAATCTCATCTCCTTTTTTTGATATACAAATTTATAGTACAATAATTCCTCTAACGGATTATTTAATTTCTGTAAACTTGTAATAACAATTCCCCTAAATTCCTGAAATTCTACAAATCCATATTTTTGATAGCCTTTTTTCTTGGCTTCTTTTAGGTATTCTTTACAATTCTTTTTAAAATCAATATACATTTTCTATACCTTTCTCTATTTTGATTTTTCTATATTGTAATTCTATAATTTTTAATAATTTAATTCAATTCTACCTATTATTTTCTGGAAAGACTAAGCTGAAATCAATACCTTCCTCATTTTGAATTTTATCTATTTCGGAGGGCATAGGAATTTCCTCTTTCTCCTCTTTTCGGTTCACCAACGCAAGTCCCAGAGCCTCTACTGCCATTTCATAAGCCTGTTTCATATCATCTCCTTCTGTAAAACATTCCGGTAAATCGGGAAATGAAATCCAAAAACCACCTTCTTCTGCTTTATGAAAAATAGCCGGATAAAATAATTTTTCCATACATAATACCTCCATTTGTTTACTTGCAACTCATTACTTTTCCGGAAGTACAATCTGAAAAACCGTCTCCTCCTGTTCACTTATAGCAGAAATACTTCCCCCGTGAAGCTCCACAATCTCTTTTGCAATAGCAAGTCCAAGACCTGACCCTGCACTATCTGAGCTGCGTGCCTCATCAATTCGGAAAAATTTCTGAAATACTCTGGAAAGCTTTTCCTTTGGAATTGTTTTTCCTTTATTTCGGAAGAAAAGGCACACTCCGTCTGAATTTTTCTCTCCCTCAATCGTAATAACAGAAGACGGATAACTATAAGAAACGGCATTCCGAATAATATTATTAAACACCCTGGCAAGCTTATCTGCGTCACCGTAAACCTGTAAGTCCTCCGGCACTTTCAATTCTATTGTATTTCCCTTCTGTGCCAGAACAGGATAAAATTCTTCTTTCATCTGTATAAGCATATAATATAAATCAATATTCTCTTTTTCCAGCGTAATATTCTGCAAATTATAACGGGTAATTTCAAAAAATTCCTGAATAAGACTGTCTAAACGCTCTGCCTTTTTTCTGGCTATATGAGTATATTTTTCACGTTGAGCAAGGGGCATATCCGGTGCGTCTTCCAGTAAATTCAAATAACCCATAACCGATGTAAGCGGTGTCTTCAAATCATGTGCCAGATAAGTAATTAAGTCATTCTTCTTTTGGGTTTCCATTTTCAGATACTGTTCTTTTCTTTCCATATCTGCTTTTATCTGCACTAACTGTGTACTTATTTCTGAAAATTCCTGAGGGAAAATTTCCGATACATCACATTCTTTTTTCATGTAATCATGTATCATTTTCGCTGTTTTGGAAATCAATTTTTTCTGTTGTTTTTTCAAGGAAAAATGCAAAATAATATATACAGAACTTCCAATTATACCTGCCAAAAAAACAAAAGAAAAAATAACCACTGCCTTTAATGCTTGCCAATTCACACGTTCATAAATATATTGTGTATTTTGTTTTTCGTCATACCATCCGCTTTGTTCGTATGCGAAATTACTGCTAAACCAATCTAAAATCATGCCGTTAAAAACCGTATCAAATAGATAGTAAACCCCGTAAATTCCCAAAAGGAACAGCAAAATCAAAAGAATAATTTTCACAATTTTATAAATATTTTTCTTCTCATTTCTCAATTTTATAGCCACACCCCCATACCGTTTTAATATACTTTGGATTTTCAAAAGAGTCCTCCATTTTTTCTCTTAAATGACGAATATGTACGGTGATAGTATTATTGCTTTTGCTATAATATTCATCTTTCCAAATCTGATGAAACAGCTCCTCTGCACTGACTACATTACCTTTTTGTTCGCATAAAATAACTAAAATAGAAAACTCTGTGGGCGTAAGAGACAATAAACGTTCATTTAAAAAACATTCATGCGTTTTTTTGTTCAAAACCAATCCTTTATGCTCTAAAATCTCCTCCGCTTTCACCGTTCCCGTATTATAACGCTTATATCTGCGTAGCTGCGCCTTTACTCTTGCCACCACTTCAAGAGGCTGAAAAGGCTTGGTAATATAATCATCCGCTCCTAAAGTTAAGCCTTGAATTTTATCAATTTCTGTACCTTTTGCCGTCAACATAATAATGGGATAATTATATCGTTCACGTATTTTTTTGCATAACTCTAAACCTGAAATTTTTGGCATCATAATATCCAAAAGAGCCAAATCCAGCTCTTCCTTCTCCATAAAATTCCACGCTTCTTCTGCATCGTAAAATTTATATACAAGAAAATCCTCATTTTGCAAATATAGCTCGACTAAATCTGCGATTTCTGTTTCATCATCTACAATTAATATTTTTTCTTTCATATCTGCCTCCCAGCACATTATAACAGAAAAAGCAAAAATGGAGCAATGTTTTTTCCACTTCTGCTTTTTAATTTACGTAATATTTTTATTGTAAATTATCTTCTTTTCCTTTATCTATGGTTCGCAATATACCTCCTTTTAATTGAAAAACCACATCAGCACATTTTGCAATTTCATTAGAATGTGTAACAATAATCGCACACTTATTCATATAATGTACACTTTCTTCTAAAATCCGCATAACCGCCATTGCGGTATCCTCATCAAGATTTCCGGTAGGCTCATCCGCCAAAATAATTGGCGCTTCACCGGCTAATGCTCTTGCAATCGCTACACGCTGCTGTTGTCCACCGGAAAGCTGCAACACATTTCGCTTCATTTCTTCTTTTGTCAATCCCATTTTTTCTAAAATCGGTTCAGGCGGCAATTTACTTGTCAGCTTCACATTTTCCAATGGTGTCATATAATCAATGAGATTATATGCTTGAAAGATAAAAGAAACATGTTTACGACGATGATTTTCCAATCCCGTTTCTGTAATATCATTTCCATTAAATAAAATCTTACCTTTTGAAGCACTATCCAGCCCACCAAGTAAAGAAAGTAATGTTGTTTTTCCGCAACCAGATATTCCTAAAATAGCATATATCTTTCCAAGCTCCATTTGAGTATTGATACCGTCAAGTATATTTTTCTTGTTATCGTAAGAATACTTTAAATCTTTTATTTCCAAAACACTCATATTATATCCCTCTAAATAAAACTATTTTCTTCATCGCACACTGCCTCTCATTAACTCATTTTTGTCAATATTTCACGAGGCTTTAATCGCATAATTGAAATTGAAGATATACTTACTGAAATGACAACAATTCCAATTCCTAAAACAAATAACATAACCATTTCTTCTGCTTGGATTTGAATGTCTAAATTCAAATCGACAACCAATCCTTCTGTATCTTCTGATATTTCAACTTCTTCTGATGCATTTTGTAAATAGGTTCCTACTTGACTCACAACAACAATAGCAGGAAAGTAGGAAAGGAAAAACGCAATGACTGCAATAAGAAGTACCTCTATAATATACTGACTGATAATTGATATTTTCCTTATTCCTATGGAAAGCAAAATTCCCGTTTCGTGAATACGAGTTCTTGACCACATTGTTAAAATAAGAGAAAGAATAATAACACTTGCAATGAAAATAATAACTAAAAATGTGGATACAAAATTAGAAACCTGTTGTAATGAGCTTGTTGCCTTATCATAGTTTTCATTATTTTCTATGATAGAAAAACCTTTCCAATCAACTGTCTTTATGTCTTTTATGGTAGAAATAATTTTCTGCATACTTTGAGGGTCCGAAACAGAAACCGTCATTTCGTTAAACCCTTGAATAGCTGGACTGTTTTCTAAAGCAATGAGTGTAGCCAAATCAGCTATCATTAAATTCTGAATTTTGTCATACGAAGTAACTTGTTCATTGATGCTTTCTGTTTCTTTTTGCTGAAATAAACCGACAATTTCTAGGTCAATTCCTTTATCTGTTTTGAGAATATCTCCTACTTGTAATTGATTTTTTACAGCTAAATCTTTGCTTAATATAACTTTACCTTTATCTTGTGGAGTAATGTGCCTGCCCTCAACTAAATTTATCTGACTAGAAGTAAAATGTTTATTTTCTTCGCTTTTCCAAACGCCTAAAATTTTAGCTGTATTCCTAAATTCTTCTTCTATCGGTATGTTTCCCTTAAAGAAATCAATCGTAGAAAACGCTGTAAGTGTTTCTGTTGTTGCACTGCAATACTGTACACCTTTTATTTTACTGATTTCTTTAACCAGTTCTGGAGTAATCTGTTGGGTGGAGTACATAATTGTACCACCATCTACGGCTTCTACATTCAAATAGGGGGTCGCTTCGGAATAATCATATCCGATTGTAAATTCTCCCCCTAAACTTTTGCGTAAATTATCTTGTGCTAATGAAGAAGCCTTATCAATCGCCAATGCACTCAAAACAAATACCGCTATAAGAAAAAGAATACAAAATAGCAAAAAACTTTTTCCTTTTTTTCTAGTGATATATAGCCAGCCACGCTTTATGCAATTCATAAAAAATGCCTCCTAATTTCATAATATCTGTTGCAACAACTATAAAATAGCATCTCAATATGGAAGCAATATGGAATTTCAAATAAAATCAAAAAACCTCCCATAATGAGAGGTTTCTAAAAATACAATGTAAAACACATACCTTGTAAAGTGTCCATTTGCTTAAATGTATATGTCAGATTTAATGACTTTACTATCATATCAACGATATATAAACCAAGACCATTTCCACCGTCTTTTCTATTTCTGGCAAAATCCGGACGGTAAAATGGTTCAAACAAATGCGGAATGATATTTTCTGGAATAGGTGTGCATTCATTTTTAATTATAATTTTGTTTCTTTGTAAAACCACCGAAACACTATGTCCCAATTCCGTATAAGAAACAGCATTTGATAATACATTTGAAAGCAGTTTTTCTATATGCTTTTTTGACGTATTTATAAAGCAGGCATCTTGAACAGTTACTTGAAAATCAATTCCTTTTGACTGTGAAATCAGTTGGTATGGTTCACAAATTTCATTCAGAATTTCCGCTAAGTTAAATTCTTCGTTTTTTTCACTTCCAGCTAAAAAGTCTAATCGGGAAGTATCTAAAATTTCTTTAATCATGTGAGAAAGTCTATCTGCAATCTCTTTACACTCCAACAAATAAACATCTTTATTTTTATATTTTCCAACACCCAAAATCATATTTTCTAAAATCGCATTTAAAGCAGTTACAGGAGTTTTCAATTCATGTGAAGCAGAACGCAGAAAATCAACCTTTAATTGTTCGGCTTCATTACTCTTTATTTTTTCATCTTCTAAATTGTGAATAGTCGTAATTAGATTTTCATATAATGTATTTATATTTGTAGCTAATACGCCTATTTCATCATGCGAACAAATGGGACATGATACCTCTTTCTTTAATTTCGCCATTTTTTCTGTCGTATCAGAAATTTCTTTAATCGGAGTTGTAATTACCCTTGAAAATAAAAAAGAGCAAATAAAAGCAATGATTATACTAAGTATAAAAGAAAAGGGAAACGCCCGTAAAATTGCTTCTGAAACAAACCTCTCTGTATTTAGAGCATTTTCAATGATAACTCCACTTTCTGATATGCTGTTTATATTTGACAGCATTTGCGGAGCAAAAATATAAATCATGATATGTGCAATCATTATGATAAATAGCATTACAGAAAATGTATAAAGAAAAATTTTAGGGAATAATTTTAATTTTTTCATAATCATATAATTTCCTCATATTTGTAGCCTACGCCTTTTACGGTAACAATATTGTCTATATCAAGTTTTTTTCTTAGGTTCTTAATATAAGTATCGATTATTCTGTCTGCAATAGGATAGCCGTACCCCCATAAATCATCAATAATCTGATTTCTCGTCAATACCAGCCCTTTATGTTCTACAAGCAATTTTAACAAATCAAATTCTTTTGGAGTGAGTTCTATTTTCTCATTATCTTTTCTCTTTGCAGTATATCCGGCAAAATCTACCACAATATCATTTAACTGTAATTGTTTCACATCACAGTTTTTTCCACTACGACGCAATAACGCTTTTACTCTTTTTTCAAGCAAAATCATAGAAAATGGTTTTGTAATATAGTCGTCTACTTCTGCGTCAAAGCAAGAAATTTGTGTATGCTCGTTTTCGATTGCAGTTAATACAAGAACGGGAATAGAACTGGTTTCTCGAATTTCTTTCAATACACTAATCCCGTCTTTTTTAGGTAGCATAATATCCAATATTACTAAGTCAATATGATTTTCTTGTAACGTAATTACTGCTTGTTCTCCGTCAAAAGCAGATAGCGTGTTATGTCCAACCATTTTCATATATTCACAGATTGCTTCATTTGTATTATAATCATCTTCAACTACTAATAACTTTGCCATGTTCTCACCTCAACATCTATTATATAAAACGAATGTGGAATAAATATGAAATATTTATTTTTGCTTTCTATAATTTCCCTATAAGCTATTGGCTATAAAAAATTTTCTGTTATAATAAAATTATTAGGACGGAGAGGATAAGGTATCGAAAGGAGATTGCTCATGATTAGTAATAAATATTTTTTCAATGGAAAAGACATTACTATGAATTTATGTATACAAATTCGAGATGTTATAGACATTATCCAAGAAACAACAGGTATGAATTTTCCTGAAGCCACCGTAGCTTTTTACCACTCTAAGACTTACAAAGCTTTGCAAGACACTGAAAATACACTTTGGGCAGAGTCTGCCGGTTATATTGCAGATTGCTACTTTGAAGGTAAGCGCAAAATAATTCGACGGATTGTGTTGCCCTAAAAATGAATCCATAA
>ENA-OWPD01001012-OWPD01001012.1-human-gut-metagenome-genome-assembly--contig:-NODE-1012-length-25804-cov-4.603014_pt1 | contig 25804 bp, 16 predicted proteins | sample MGYA00248262_ERZ651842 | MGnify/ENA primary metagenome ERZ651842 (study PRJEB26924, sample SAMEA4378253) | human gut metagenome | biome: human gut; feature: human-associated habitat; material: faeces... | reverse complement strand
CCTCCCCCGAACGTTCTCCGCAACCGATTTCTTGCTCTTTGCGGCTTGACGTTACGCGCCAGTGTCGTATGTTGTGCTGCGCCACGGGTCATTCTCCGTGGCGGATTCAGTCAAAAGGATGCGCACATGGGCAAAAGTCTCATTATCGTCGAATCTCCCGCCAAGGTGAAGACCATCAAAAAATTTCTGGGCCCCGGCTATCTGGTGCAAGCCAGCGTGGGCCATATCCGGGATCTTCCCAAAAGCAACATCGGCGTGGATGAAGCCAACGATTTCGCCCCGGAATACGAAATCATCCAAGGTAAGGAAAAGGTCGTGCAGTCCCTGCGCGATGCGGCTTCCAAGGTGGACACCGTCTTCCTCGCCCCCGACCCCGACCGCGAAGGGGAAGCCATCGCGTGGCACGTCGCCGAACTCTTGAAGGACAAGAATCCGAACATCAAGCGTATCCAGTTCAACGAAATCACCTCCCGTGCAGTACATGAGGCGCTGGATCACCCGCGCGACCTCAACGTCAACCTGTTCGACGCCCAGCAGGCCCGCCGCGTGCTCGACCGCCTCGTGGGATACAAGATCTCCCCGCTCCTCTGGAAAAACGTCAAACGCGGCATCTCCGCCGGACGCGTCCAGTCCGTGGCCCTGCGCCTCATTGTCGAACGCGAAGAGGAACGGCAGGCTTTCGTGCCCGAAGAATACTGGCTGTTCAAGGCGATCCTTGAAGGCAGCATCCCGCCGCCGTTCAAGGCCGAGCTTTGGAAAGTAGAAGGCAAGAAGCCGGTCATCCCCAACGCCGAAACCGCCGACGCGCTCGAAAAGGCGATGAAAGGCGCTCCGTTCACGGTTTCCGCCATTGAAGAAAAGGAACGTAGCCGCGCGCCCATGCCTCCGTTCATCACGTCCACGCTCCAGCAGGCCGCCAACCAGCGCCTCAGCTATCCCGCCAAGCGCACGATGAACATCGCCCAGCGCCTCTATGAAGGCCTTGAGCTCGGCGATCGCGGCACGACCGCCCTCATCACCTACATGCGTACCGACTCCGTGCGCATCGCGGACGAAGCGCAGAAAGCGGCGGCGGATTTCATCGAAAACCGTTTCGGCAAGGACTACCTTGCCCCCGGCGGCAAGCGGAATTTCAAGACCAAGTCCGACGCTCAGGACGCCCACGAAGCCATCCGGCCCGTCGACGTGACCCTCACGCCCGAGGACGTCAAGCCCTACCTCGCCCCGGACCAGTATCAGGTTTACCGGCTCATCTGGGCGCGCTTCGTCGCTTCCCAGATGGCGGCGGCCCGCTTCCACGATACGACCGTGACCATTGACAACGGCCCGGTCCAGTGGCGTTCCAAGGGCGAGCGCATGTTGTTCCCCGGCTTCCTCGCGGTCATGCCGCGCGGCAAGGACGAGGAAGGCGTGGAGCTGCCCGCCCTCACCAAGGGCGAAACGCTCAAGCTCAACAGCCTGACCAAGGAACAGAAGTTCACGCAGCCTTCCCCGCGCTTCACCGAAGCCTCGCTGGTGCGCGAACTGGAAGAGCTCGGCATCGGCCGGCCTTCCACCTATGCCTCGATCATCTCCACCCTTCAGGACCGCGACTACGTGACGCTGGAGGAAAAGCATTTCGCGCCCACGGACTTGGGCCGCGTGGTGTGCGACCGGCTGCGCGAGCACTTCAAGACGCTTATGGACGTGGGCTTCACCGCGCACATGGAAGAACTGCTCGACAAGGTGGCCGAAGGCCAGCAGGACTGGGTGGCCCTGCTCCGCAACTTCAACAACGATTTCGATCCCACGCTGCTCGAAGCCGCCAAGAGCATGGGCAAGGCCAAAACCGATACGGTGACCGATATCCCCTGCCCCGAGTGCGGCAAGCCGCTGGCCGTGAAGTTCGGCAAAACCGGGCAGTTCCTCGCGTGTACCGGCTACCCCGCGTGCCGGTATACCTCGAACTACACCCGCGACGAGCAAGGGCAGATCCACCTTCAGGAAAAGGTCAAGCCGGAGTTCGAAAAGGTCGGGACCTGCCCCGAATGCGGCAAGGATCTCGTGCTCAAGCGTTCCCGCACCGGCAGCCGGTTCATTGCCTGCTCCGGATATCCGGACTGCAAGCACGCCGAACCCTATTCCACCGGCGTCCCCTGCCCCCGCGAAGGCTGCAACGGAGTGCTTGTGGAAAAAAGTTCCAAGCGCGGCAAGATATTCTACTCGTGCAGCAACTATCCCCAGTGCGATTATGCCCTGTGGGACTGGCCCATCGCCGAGCCCTGCCCGGAATGCGGCTCTCCGCTGCTGGTGCTGAAAAATACCAAGGCCAAGGGCAAGTTCATCGCCTGCCCCGAAAAGACCTGCAAATACACGCGCCCCCTCGAAGGCGGCAGCGAGGACGACGCGGAATAGTTTCCGTTTGACGGGAAATCAGGGCCGGGGTGACGGGCGTTGCGGCGCTTTCACCCCGGCCTTTGTCGGAATACGCCCTTATCCGCAAAAACTTTGCTGAGCCGCTGACCATCGGTTGTATCGCTCCGGACCTCGCCATTCCGCCTTTTATTCAAAGAATAACATATATTACTGGCGAAATGTCCCGCGAAAGCGCTTTTCGGGGACCGTTTTTCCGCCATTGAGCGGTATTTGCACGAATGGCGGGTTCGGGCTATAGTCATGCAGTTTATCCTGATCACCAAGGATATGCCAAACCTACAGCCGCAACCGGCCTGCCCTGTTCCGGCTCTCTTTTCCCATGCGGAACGGAGCAGCCGTTTATTTGAGCGTCGGCAGCCGCTTGTCATAGAGAGGGAGATTTCAATATGCCCATCGAAACATTTCCCATCGGGCCGCTTGAAACCAACTGCCACATCGTCATCAGCGGCTCGGACGCCGTCGCCGTCGATCCGGGCGGGGATTTGAACAGCGGCCTCGGCGAAGTCCTCGCCTTGCTCAAGGAACAGAACCTCACGCTCCGGGCCATCCTGTGCACGCATTTCCACTTCGATCACCTGTATGGCGTGGCGGCCCTGCATGAAGCGACCGGCGCTCCGGTCTACGGCCCCGCCGGGGATGCCTCCCTGCTCGGCACCGAGCTCGGCGGCAGCGGCGCATGGGGTTTCCCTCCGGTGACGACGTTCAAATGGGAAGATTTGAAGGAAGGCCCGCACACCTTCGGTTCGATCAAGTGTGAAGTGCTGGCTACGCCCGGACACACGCCCGGCAGCCTTTCCATCTATTTCCCGGAACTGAACAGCATCATGACCGGCGACCTGCTCTTCTACCACTCCGTGGGCCGCACGGACTTCCCCGGCAGCAGCCAGGAAGCCCTGCGCAAGTCGCTGCACAAAAAGATCTTCATCCTTCCGCAGGAAACCGCGGTGTATCCGGGCCACGGCCCCAACACCAACGTAGGCGAAGAACTCGCCAACAACCCGTACCTCTGGCTCTAACGGAACCGCCCTCCTTCCCGGTCCGCGGCTCCGAAAGCATATTCCTCATCTCATTGGAGAGATTTCATGGCTCAGCAGAGAAACATCAAGAAAGTGGTGCTCGCCTATTCCGGCGGGCTGGACACCTCCGTTATCCTCAAGTGGCTTCAGGTGAACTACGGCTGCGAAGTGATCACCATGACCGCCGACGTGGGGCAGGAAGACGACCTGAACGGCGTAGACGAAAAAGCCCTCAGGACCGGCGCGACCAAGGCCTATATCGAAGACCTGCGCGAAGAGTTCGCCAAGGACTTCATCTTCCCCATGCTCCGCTCCGGCGCTCTGTATGAAGGCCGCTACCTGCTCGGCACCTCCGTGGCCCGCCCGCTGATCACCAAGCGCCTCGTGGAAATCGCCCGTGCCGAAGGCGCCGACGCCCTCGCCCACGGCGCGACCGGCAAGGGCAACGACCAGGTCCGCTTCGAGCTGTCCGCCGCCGCCCTCGCGCCCGATCTGCGCGTGATCGCCCCCTGGCGCGAATGGGATCTGATGTCCCGTACCGCCCTGAACTTCTTTGCCGAACAGCACAACATTCCGATCTCCTCCGGTGCGAAGCACTACAGCATGGACCGCAACATGCTTCATTGCAGCTTCGAAGGCGGCGAGCTTGAAGATCCGTGGGAAGAACCCCTCGAAGCCTCCCATATCATGGCCGTCCCGTTCGAGAAGGCCCCTGATGAAGCCGAATACGTCACCATCACCTTCGAACACGGCGACCCGGTCGCGGTGAACGGCGAAGCCCTGTCGCCCGCCCAGATCATGGTGAAGCTGAACGAACTTGGCCGCAAGCACGGCATCGGCCGCGTGGACATGGTCGAAAACCGCTTTGTGGGCATCAAGTCCCGCGGCGTGTACGAGACCCCCGGCGGCACCATCCTCTACCGGGCCCACGAGGTGCTGGAGCAGATCACCCTGGACAAGGACACCAAGCACATGAAGCAGAAGCTGGCGGTAGACTTCGCCGACCTGGTCTACAACGGCAAGTGGTTCACCCCCCTGCGGGAGGCCCTCACCGCCTTCGCCACGGACACTCAGAAGTACGTCACCGGCACCGTGAAGCTCAAGCTCTACAAGGGCAACCTTATCACCGCCTCCATCTCATCCCCCTGCACCCTGTACTCCGAGGATCTGGTCACCTTCGGGGAGAGCGACTACGACCAGACGGACTCCCAGGGCTTTATCAACCTGTGGGGCCTGCCCGACAAGGTCCAGGCCCTGCGGGAGCAGGGAAAGCTCTGAGCGGAGACCCTGTCTGATATCTTTTTCCGCCTGCGGACGGCAAAACTCCGCGAGGCAAAAGGAGCGATACTATGAAACTGTGGGCCGGACGGTTCCAAAAGGAGACGGATGCCCTGGTCAACGACTTCAACTCCTCCATTTCCTTTGACGCCCGGATGTACCGGGAGGACATCACCGGGTCCATCGCCCACGCGGCCATGCTGGGCAGGCAGGGGATCATCAAGGAGCACGAGGCCGAGAAGATCATTGACGGCCTCAAGGCCATCCTGGCCGACATTGAGGCCGGACAGGTGGAGTTCTCCCTGGAGAACGAGGATATCCACATGAATATCGAGACCATCCTCACCCAACGCATCGGGGACACGGGCAAGCGGCTGCACACCGCCCGCAGCCGGAACGATCAGGTGGCGGTGGACTTCCGGATGTATGTCCGCAAGGAGATCCAGGCCATCATCGGCCTGATCCTGGACCTGGAGAAGGTGCTGGTCAGGAAGGCCGAGGCCAATCTGGACACGGTCATGCCCGGCTACACCCACCTCCAGCGGGCCCAGCCCACCACCTTCGCCCACGCCATGATGGCCTACGCCAACATGTTCAAGCGGGACGTGACAAGGCTGGAGGACTGTCTGGCGCGGATGGACGAGTGCCCCCCGGGGGCGGGGGCCCTGGCTACCTCCACCTACCCGGTAGACCGGTTCCAGACCGCACAGGCTCTGGGCTTTTCCAAGCCCACCGACAACTCGCTGGACTCGGTGTCCGATCGGGATTTCGCCCTGGAGTTTCTCTCGGCCTGCTCCATTCTGATGATGCACCTGTCCCGGTTCTCCGAGGAGATCATTCTATGGTGCTCCTGGGAATTCAAGTTCGTGGAGCTGGACGACGCCTACTCCACCGGCTCGTCCATCATGCCCCAGAAGAAGAACCCCGATGTGGCCGAGCTGCTGCGGGGCAAGACGGGGCGGGTGTACGGCTCCCTCATCACCCTGCTCACCGTCATGAAGGGGCTCCCCCTGGCCTACAACAAGGACATGCAGGAGGACAAGGAGTGCGTCTTTGACGCCATCGACACGGTGGAGCTCTGCCTGCCTGTGTTCACCGCCATGCTGGACACCCTCACCGTGCGGAAGGAGAACATGCGCCGGGCGGCCGCCGGCGGCTTCATCAACGCCACCGACTGCGCTGACTACCTGGTGAAGAAGGGGATGCCCTTCCGGGAGGCCTACCTGATCGTGGGCCGACTGGTCAGCCAGTGCATCAGAGCCGGTGAGACCCTGGACACCCTGTCCCTCAAGGACTTCAAGGCCGTATCCAAGGTCTTTGACGAGGATGTGTACCAGGCCCTGGAGCTCAGGACCTGCGTCAACGGCCGCAAGGTCTGCGGCGGCCCGGCGGCGGACAGCGTCCGGGTGCAGATCGGACATATCAGGGAATTCGTGGAGACACGCAGACATGGATAAGCCGAAGGTCTTTATCGACGGCCGGGAGGGCACCACTGGCCTTCAGCTCTGGGAGCGGCTCTCCCGGCGGACCGATCTCGAACTGCTGCGCATCGGCGAGGCCAGGCGCAAGGACCCGGCGGAGCGGAAAAAATACCTCAACGCGGCCGACCTGGTGTTTCTCTGCCTGCCCGATGCCGCCGCCTGGGAGGCGGTGGGGCTCATTGAGAACGGGCACACCCGGATCATCGATGCCTCCACCGCCCACCGTACCGCCTCCGGCTGGGTCTATGGCTTCCCGGAGCTGTACAAGGACCCAGAGCGCATCATCGGACAGGCCCGTCGGGTGGCTAATCCCGGCTGCCACGCCACCGGCTTCCTGGCCTCGGCAGCCCCCCTGTCCGCCCTCCATATTCTGCTCCGGGACTGCCCCCTCACCTGCTTCTCCCTCACTGGCTACTCCGGCGGAGGCAGAAAGATGATCGCCCAGTATGAGGCCCCCGACAAGCCGGCCGAGCTGTTCAGTCCCCGGCTCTACGGCACCGGCCTGCGCCACAAGCACCTGACCGAGATGCAGAAGGTGGCCGGGCTGGAGCAGCCCCCGGTGTTCTGCCCCGTGGTGGACGACTACTACAAGGGCATGGCTACCACCATCCAACTCCACAACCGCTATCTGCGGGGCCAGCCCACCGCCCGGGAGATCTGCCACATCCTGGCGGCCTACTACGCCGGCCAGCCCCTGGTCTCGGTGCACTGGGGCGGGGATGCCCCCACCCTCCCCGCCAACGCTCTGGCGGGCACCGACCGGCTGGAGCTGGTGGTGTGCGGCCACGAGGAGCAGACCATCGTCACCGCCCTCTTCGATAACCTGGGCAAAGGCGCCTCTGGCGCGGCGGTGCAGAACATGAACCTGATGCTGGGCTTTGAGATGACGGCGGGCCTGGCCCTGGAAACCCCACCGGCGGGCAGTCCCGCCTCAGCAAGGAGTGAGCGAACATGAAGCAGATACCCGGCGGCGTCACCGCCCCCAAGGGCTTCCGGGCCTGGGGGGTTCACTGCGGCGTCAAGAGCAAAAAGGCAGACAAGAAGGACCTGGCCCTCATCCTCTCCGACCAGGAGTGCGCGGCGGCGGCCGTGTACACCATGAACCGGGTCAAGGCCGCCCCTCTCTATGTCACTATGGAACACCTGGAGGACGGCACCGCCTGGGGCGTGGCGGCCAACAGCGGCAACGCCAACGCCTGCTGCCCCATGAGCCACGAGTACGCCGAGGAGATGGCCCGGCTGGCCGCCCGGGCCACCGGCCGCGCACCCGCCGACTTCGTGGTGGCCTCCACCGGCGTCATCGGCCAGACCCTCAACATCGCCGCCATCCGGGCGGGGATGCCGGCGGCGGCGGCGGGCCTCACCGCCGGGCCGGAAGGCTCCGACGCGGCGGCCCGCGCCATCATGACCACCGACACGGTGAAGAAGGAGCTTGCCCTCGCCTGCTCTATCGGCGGCAGGACCGTGACACTCGGCGCCATCGCCAAGGGCTCCGGCATGATCCACCCCAACATGGGCACCATGCTGTGCTTCGTCACAACCGACTGCGCCATCACCCGGGAGATGCTCTCCGAGGCCCTCCGCGAGGTGGTCCCCCGCACCTTCAACCGGGTGACGGTGGACGGGGACACCTCCACCAACGACATGTGCGCGGTGCTGGCCAACGGCATGGCGGGCAATCCCCTCATCGAGTGGAAGGATGACGGCTACACCGTCTTTCTGAAGGCCCTCCGCCAGCTCTGCCAGGAGCTGGCCCGGGCCATCGCCGGGGACGGCGAGGGGGCCAGCCGCCTCATCACCTGCGCCGTGCGGGAGGCCCGCAGCGAGGAGAGCGCCGAGCGCCTGGCCAAGGCGGTGGTGGGCTCCCCCCTGGTGAAGGCCGCCATGTTCGGCGCCGACACAAACTGGGGCCGGGTGCTGTGTGCCATGGGCTACTCCAAGGCCCCCTTCCGCCCCGAGTATGTGGACATTTCCTTCTCCTCCGCCGTGGGTGCTGTGGCCGTCTGCCGGGGCGGCATGGGTCTGGACTTCGACGAGGAGGCCGCCCGGAGCATCCTCTCCCAGGACGAGGTGGTCATCGACGTCCACCTCCACGAGGGAGAGCACGAGGCCACCTGCTGGGGCTGCGACCTGACGTACGAATATGTGAAGATCAACGGCGATTACAGAACATGAGAGGCGCAGCCCGCGCCCCTCTCCCCAAGGAGGCGAACCCCATGTCCGACGTGACCCTGCGGGCCCAGGTGCTGGCCGAGGCCCTGCCCTACATCCAGAAGTATTACGGAAAGACCATCGTCATCAAATATGGCGGCAGCGCCATGATCTCCCGGGAGCTGCGGGAAGCCGTCATCGGCGACGTCATTCTCCTCAGCCTAGTGGGCATCCATGTGGTGGTGGTCCACGGCGGCGGGCCGGAGATCTCTGCCATGTTGAAGAAGCTGGGCAAGGAGTCCCGCTTCGTGGACGGCCTGCGCTGTACCGACGCCGAGACCATGGACGTGGTGCAGCAGGTGCTCTGCGGCAAGGTGAACAAGAACCTGGCGGCCACCCTCAACCGCCGGGGCGGGCGGGCCATCGGCCTGTGCGGCTTGGACGCCGGTCTGTTCCAGGCCAGACTGCTGGACGCGAAGTACGGTCTGGTGGGCGAGCTCGCCAGGGTGGACCCCGCCCCGGTCCGGGACTGCCTGACGGCTGGCTACATCCCCGTGGTGTCCACCGTGGCTCAGGGGGTGGACGGCGAAAACGCCTACAACATCAACGCCGACACGGCTGCCGCCAGGCTGGCGGTGGCTCTGGGGGCAGAGAAGCTCATCCTCCTCACCGACGTGCACGGCCTGCTGCGGGATCCGGCGGACGAGAGCACCCTTCTCCAGAAGGTGGGCCTGTCCGAGGTGCCCCTGCTGGTGCGGGAGGGGGTCATCCAGGGAGGCATGATTCCCAAGGTGGAGTGCTGCGTGGAGGCGGTGCGCTCCGGCGTGGAGCGCACCCACATCCTGGACGGCCGCATCCCCCACTCCATTCTCATCGAGCTGCTCTCCGACGAGGGCATCGGCACCATGATCCTGTAAGGAGGCGCAGACATGACCTTTGACGAACTCAAGGCGCTGGACCACGCCCACACCCTCCAGACCTACGGCCGCTTCGACGTGGACGTGGACCACGGACAGGGGGCCACCCTCTGGGACCTGGCCGGCAGGACATACATCGACTTCACCTCGGGCATCGGGGTGTGCTCGGTGGGCTACGGGAACGAGAAGTGGGCCCGGGCCATCTACGACCAGGCCCTCACCCTGGGCCACATCTCCAACCTGTTCTACTCCCAGCCCTACGCCCGGCTGGCCGGCGCCCTCTGCGCCCGGTCGGGCATGGCGGCGGCCTTCTTCGGCAACTCGGGCGCGGAGGCCAACGAGGGGCTTCTCAAGCTGGCCCGCAAATACAGCCACGACAAGTACGGCGCCGGCCGCGGCACCATCCTGACCCTGCGCAACTCCTTTCACGGCCGCACCCTCGCCACCCTTGCCGCCACCGGCCAGGACGTGTTCCACCAACACTTCTTCCCCTTCCCGGAGGGCTTCCGCCACACCGGCGCCAACGATCTGGCCGACGTGGAGGCCCAGGCCGGGGAGGACGTGTGCGCCGTGCTGCTGGAGCTGGTCCAGGGCGAGGGCGGCGTGCTCCCTATGGACCGGGACTTCGTCCGCGCCCTGGCCGGCCTGTGCGAGCAGCGGGACTGGCTGCTGCTGGTGGACGAGGTGCAGACCGGCATCGGCCGCACCGGCACCCTCTTCGCCTTCCAGCAGTACGGCATCCGGCCCGATGCCGTCTCCTTTGCCAAGGGCATCGCCGGCGGCCTGCCCATGGGCGGCTTCCTTGTGAACGAGAAGTGCCGGCCGGTGCTGGGCCCCGGCAGCCACGCCTCCACCTTTGGGGGCAACCCCGTCTGCTCCGCAGCCGCCCTGGCGGTGCTGGACATTCTGGACGAGGCGGCCCTGAACCGGGTCAGGGAGAAGGGGGCCTATCTGCGGGAACACATCGAGGCAATGGGCAAGCAATGCCTGGGTGCCACCCGGGGCCTGGGCCTCATGATCGGGGTGGAGGTCCGCCCCGGCTGGAGCAGCAGGGAGCTGGCCGCCCGGTTGGCCGGACACGGCCTGCTGGTGCTCACCGCCGGCCCCGCCCTGCGGCTGTTGCCCCCCCTGACCATCACGAAGGGCGAGATGGACCAGGGCCTGGCCATCCTGGACCGGGGCCTGGAGTGACCCCGGGCTGCGCCCGCCATTTTTGTATGAGGTGAACGAGATGAAAGACCTGCTGAAGCTGCTGGATCTCTCCAGAGAGGAGATCGTCCGCATCCTGGACGTGGCTGACCAGATGAAGTACGACCAGAAGCACCGCCTGCCCCACCCCCGCCTCCAGGGCAAGACCCTGGCCATGATCTTCGAGAAGAACTCCACCCGCACCCGGGTCTCCTTTGAGACCGGCATGTTCCAGCTGGGGGGCCACGCCCTCTTCCTCTCCGGCAGGGAGAGCCAGATCGGCCGGGGCGAGCCGGTGGAGGACACCGCCCGGGTGCTCTCCCGCTACTGCGACGGCATCATGATCCGCACCTACTCCCAGGAGGAGGTGGAGAAGCTGGCCCGGTATGCCGACATCCCCGTCATCAACGGCCTCACCGACTTCGCCCACCCCTGCCAGGTGCTGGCCGACCTCATGACCATCCGGGAGCGCAAGGCCAGGCTGGAGGGGCTGAAGATGTGCTTCATCGGCGACGGCAACAACATGGTCAACTCCCTCATTGTGGGCTGCCTGAAGGTGGGCATGGAGGTGTCCGTGGCCTGCCCCGAGGGCTATGACCCCCACCCCGATGTGCTGGCCTTCGCCCGGGAGGCGGGCCACGGGTTCTCCCTGGTGCGGGATCCCCTGGAGGCCGCGGCGGGGGTCGACGTGGTGTTCACCGACGTGTGGGCCTCCATGGGCCAGGAGGAGGAGGCCGCCCAGCGGCGGGCCGCCTTCCGGGGCTACCAGGTCAACGAGGCCCTGATGGCCGTTACCGATCCCGGCTGCATGGTGCAGCACTGCCTGCCCGCCCACCGGGGGGAGGAGATCACCGCCGAGGTCTTTGAGGCCCACGCCGGCGAGATCTTCGACGAGGCGGAGAACCGCCTCCACGCCCAGAAGGCCGTCCTCTGTCTCCTGATGGGCGAGGACGCCCGGTAAACGGCCGCCCCAGCCTGCGCAGCAGTTTGCCGAAAGAAATGCACGGGAGCTCTCATACTGAAAGACGGCCCCGGGCCGCGCTGTGCGCGGTCCGGGGCCGTCTCTGCGTCCGGGCTTGCGTTGTCAGTGGTCAGGCCGCACCTGTGCAGAAGCGCACCAGAATGGCGGCCGCCTGGGCCCGGGTCGCCCCACCGCCGGGCTTCAGGGCAGCGGGACCGGTCCCGCTGATGAGGCCGCCGGCATAGGCCCACGGCATAGGGGCTGATCTTCTCTGCATCCGCATAGGCGGACAAATCTGCCCTAGCTGACACATCGCGGCCCTGGCTGCGGGCGTAGCGGTAAAGGATGGCGGCCATCTGCTCCCGGGTGATGGTGTCCCCTGGTCCGAAACGCCCGTCTCCATACGGTGGAGGATGGTCACGATCATCCCCCGGGTGGTAGTCACCTCCGGGGAAAATCGTCCGTCGCCGGTGCCGGCCATGAGGCCCGCTTCGGCGGCGTAGCGCACTGCGCTCTCATACCAGGCCCCGGATACCACGTCCACAAAGAAGGGCTCCGCGCCGGGCTTGGTGAAGTATGCCACCACACTGTCGCCGGAGAGCTCGCCCGTCTTGGCGGCGCTCCACTCCGCTGCTCCGGCGTCGGCCTTCACGCTCAGGGTATAGCTGCCGGTTAGTTCGGCGCCGGTGACCTTGATGATGATGACGGGGACGGAGGCACCTCGCTTCATGGTGATGGTAATGGTCCCGTCCTCCCACTTCTGGTCGTACAGGTCGGCACTGATGGTCTTGTCATAGGACACACGGACCTCATGCTACTGGCCTCAACACCCAGGTTGCCCAGCTTGTCTACGGGTACCACGCTATACCTATAGGTCAGGTTGTTGGCCGCGCCCAGATCATCCGTGTAGGTATCCGAGGTGGTAAAGCCGATGGCCTTGCCGTTACGGCGGATCTCATAGCCCAGCAGTTTTTCACTGTCGGCGTGCCTCATGGTCAGAGTCATCCTGGGTTACGGCGTATCACTTTCCACCCGGGGAGAAAGCCGTTCTCTTTATTTTATCCCCCCCGCAGAATTTGAGCTATTCATCTCTTTTCTGGCCCCGCCCCCGCTGTAATCCTTTGCCGCGGCGACGAAGTCCCGGAACAGGGGATGGGCCTTATTCGGCCGGGACTTGAACTCCGGGTGGAACTGGACGGCCAGGAACCAGGGATGATCCGGCAGCTCCACCATCTCCACTAGCTTCCCGTCGGGGGACAGGCCGGACAGGACCAACCCCTTCTCCGTCAGCAGGGAACGGAAGTCGTTGTTAAACTCATAGCGGTGGCGGTGGCGCTCGGAGATATCCTCCGCACCGTAGGCCTGATAGGCTCTGGTGTCATGCGTCGTGATATAACAGGGGTAAGCACCCAGACGCATGGTCCCGCCCTTGTCAGTGATGCCTTGCTGGTCGGGCATCAGGTCAATGACCGGATGGGCGGTGGCTGCCAGTTCACTGGAATGAGCATCGGCCAGACCGGCCACATGGCGGGCGAACTCCACCACCGCCATCTGCATCCCCAGGCAGATGCCGAGATAGGGAACCTGATTCTCGCGGGCCCAACAGACGGCGGAGATCATCCCCTCGATTCCCCGGTTCCCAAAACCGCCGGGCACGATGATCCCAGCGCACCCAGCCAGCAGTTCCGCGGCATTGCTGTCGTTGATGTCCTCGGAGTCCACCCAACGGACATCCACCTGCACCCCGTTTTCGATCCCACCGTGGGTCAGCGCCTCCACCACGGAGATATAGGCGTCGTGGAGGGCCACATATTTCCCCACCAGGGCGATCTCCAACCGGCCCGCCGGGCGTTTGGCTCGCTCCACCATGGCACGCCACTCCTCCAGGTGGGGCTTACTGACGGGAAGTCCCAATACCTCGCACACCGCTTTTGCCAACCCGGCCTCCTCCAGCATCAGCGGCACTTCGTAGAGGATGGGGGCGGTCTCGTTGGAGATGACCCGCTCCGGCGGCACATTGCAGAACAGGGCGATCTTGTCCCGCACCTTCTGGGACACCGGCCCGTCGCAGCGGCAGAGGATCACATCCGGCTGGATGCCCAGGCCCAGCAGCTCCTTTACAGAATGCTGGGTGGGCTTACTCTTGGGCTCCCCGGTGCCGGGAATGGAGACGATGAGGGAGACATGGAGGTAAAGCACATTCTGCCGCCCCACCTCAGCGGACACCTGACGGATGGCCTCCAGGAAGGGCTGGGACTCGATGTCTCCCACCGTGCCGCCGATCTCGGTGATGACCACGTCCACCTCCTCCCGGCGGCCAACCCGGTAGATGCGCTCCTTGATCTCACCGGTGATGTGTGGGATGACCTGGACCGTGCCCCCCAAGAAGGCCCCCTCACGCTCCCGGCTGAGGACGGACCAGTAGACCTTTCCGGAGGTGATGGAGGAGTCCACCGTCAAATCTTCGTCGGTGAACCTCTCGTAATGGCCCAAGTCCAGGTCGGTCTCCGCCCCGTCCTCGGTAACGAACACCTCCCCGTGCTGATAGGGGTTCATAGTGCCCGGGTCAATGTTCAGGTAGGGGTCGAACTTCTGGAGGGCCACCTTCAGCCCCCGGGCCTTCAGTAGCCGTCCCAGAGAGGCCGCCGCTATTCCTTTCCCCAGGCCGGATACCACCCCGCCGGTGATGAAGATATACTTTGCCATACCGATCCCTCCCTTGGGTAAGTTGGAAGTTCAAGTTTTGACGCGTCAGAACCCGCTGGCCCCGTAATTTTTCAGTGCCCGGGCGGAGGGGTCATCCACGTTGCAGCCCTCCCAGGCCCGATTTGGCATCCAGAAGTCCTTGATCATCCGGGCCTGGCCGGGGTAGTACCGCTCGAACAGGTCCCGATAGAGCAGGCTCTCCCGGGTGAAGGGCGGGCGGTACTGGTATTGGGCGCAGCCCCGAGTGAAAGCCAGGTCGCTGTACTGCGCTCTGGCATATTCCTTCAGATCATCCACCATAGAGTGGCCCACCGCGTCGGAGAAGGCCGCCTTCTCCCGCCACAGGATCTCGTCAGGCAGCAGAGCATCGGACTGGAAGGCCCGGCGGAGCAGATACTTGCCCTTGCCGCAGCGGTTGACCTTCAACGCCGGGTCCACCGACATGACATACTCCACAAAGTCCAGGTCCCCGAAGGGCACCCGGGCCTCCATGGACCAGCCGCTGATACACCGATCCGCCCGGAGCACATCGTACATGTAGAGCTCCTCCACCCGCTTTTCCGCCTCAGCCTGGAAGGCAGCGGGAGAGGGGGCAAAGTCGGTGTACTTATAGCCGAAGAGCTCGTCGGAGATCTCCCCGGTGAGGAGCACCCGGATGTCGGTAGTCTCGCGGATGGCCTTGCAGCACAGGTACATGCCTACGCTGGCCCGGATGGTGGTAATGTCCCAGGTGCCCAGGGCGGCCACCACTTTGGGAAGAGCGGCTATCACGTCGTCCCGGGTGATGATCACCTCCGTGTGGTCCGCCCCGATGAACTGCGCCGCCTTCCGAGCGTACTTCAGATCGATGGCGTCGGTGTCCATGCCGATAGCGAAGGTGCGGATAGGCTTTCCAAGCAGCCGGGCGGCGATGGCACACACCAGGCTGGAGTCCAGTCCGCCAGAGAGAAGAAAGCCCAGGGGGGCATCGGCGTCCAGCCGCTTGTCCACCGCGGCGATAAGCTTGTCATGGATGTTCTGGCAGACGGTGTCCATGTCGTCGGACCGGCTGAGGCCGGGACGGGCGGGGTTGGCGTAGCGGACAAACCGTCCCCGGTACCAGTAGTGTCCCGGAGGGAAAGGGAGGATCTGCTCACACAGGCCCACCAGCTGCTTGGCCTCGCTGGCGAAGAGAATGCCGCCGTCAGGATCGCAGCCATAGAAGAGGGGCCGGATGCCAATGGGGTCCCGGGCGGCAACGTATTCGTCCGCCTCCCCATCGTAGAGGATCAGGGCGAACTCCGCGTCCAGCCGGGCAAACATGTCCAGCCCGTACTCCCGGTACATGGGCAGCAGGAGCTCGCAGTCGCTGCCGCTGCGGAAGGTGTAGCCCCTCTGCTCCAGCTCTGCGCGCTGCCTCCGCCAGCCGTAGAGCTCCCCGTTGCACACCACCTGGTCAGGCCCCAGGGCGAAGGGCTGCATCCCACGCTCGTCCAGCCCCATAATGGACAGACGGCGAAAGCCCAGCCAGCCGGAGGCGGTTTCCGCCACCCGGGCCATGTCAGGGCCCCTGGTATAGGCCCGGTCCAGACAGGCCAAGACCTCTTCCCGCCCCCTGGTCTTTTGGGTAAATCCCACGATCACGCACATAGAAAGCACCTCCAAAAATGTTTGCGCAGCCCTCGTCCTCTTGATTAGGACGAATGCTGCGCTCCGCGGTGCCACCTAATTTGCCGCCGGACGGCGGCCCCTTTTCCGGCTCTGACAAGTCGGCGCGATGTAACGGTCGCAGCCCGTTCCCCCTACTGGCGCGGTGCGTTCGGGTTTCCGCTCCGGAGCGTTCTTCCCGCGGCCTCCTGTGCGGGGCTTTCACCATCCCCCGCTCGCTGGGACTGAGTCCCCGCAGTACTCTTCTCCCTCATTGCGTTTAACGGTATTGCCTGAAAAAACAGACAAGGGCGCTGTGGTCCATGCCACAGCGCCCTTGCTGTTATGGGATATTATAGTGACCGCCGCCCCCATTGTCAAGAAAAACTTTCGGCGGGCGTCCCCAATTTCCCTCAGAGGCGGATGGGATAGTTGCCAGTGAAGCATCCGTCGCAAAAGCCGCAGCCAGCGTCCGGGGCGATCTGATGCAGGACCTTCAGCGGCAGAAAGCCTAGGCTGTCCGCGCCGGTGAGGGCGCAAATCTCCTCCGGGGAGCGGTCATGAGCGATCAGGTGCTCACTGTCCGGAATGTCCGTCCCGAAGTAGCAGGGGGTGATGAAGGGCGGTGCGGAGATGCGCAGGTGGACCTGCACGGCGCCGGCCTCCCGCAGCAGGACTACGATCTGGCGGGAGGTGGTGCCCCGGACGATGGAGTCGTCGATCATCACCACCCGCCTCCCCTCCACACAGCTGCGCAGCGCCCCCAACTTAATGCGCACCGCCTGCTCCCGGCTGCGCTGATCCGGGGTAATGAAAGTGCAGCCGATATAGCGGTTTTTGACCAGACCCACTCCATAGGGGAATCCTCGACTCCTCCGCATAACCCATGGCTGCGTCCAGACCGGAATCTGGGATGCCGATGACTACATCCGCCTCCACCGGCCAGGTCTGAGCCAGCAGCCGGCCTGCCCGCCGCCGGGCCTCATAGACGGACTGACCGCAGAGCATGGAGTCCGGCCGGGCGAAATAAATGTGCCTGCCGCCCCTTTGTCAAGAGCTCCCCATACCGGCGGTGCAGATAGCTCATTTATGAAAGTCTATTTTATACTTCCTGCACAAATATGGAGAGCCGTCTGGCTATTTGTCTTAGTGGCGAAGCAAAATTGAGTTGAACTTGCAAAAACATCTTGACATGGAATTGCGGTTCGCGTATAATTTGCCCATAGTTTAGGACAAAGGCGTTCCGAACCAACAGGTCGGCCTGCCTTTGTCCTCTTTTTATTTTAACTTTACTTGAAAGAATGAGAGGAGTGTCCTGCATGTCGTACAGCAAGGAAGACATCATCCGTATGGTAAAAGAAGAGGATGTGGAGTTCATCCGCCTTCAATTCACCGACATTTTCGGTCAGCTCAAGAACGTGGCCATCACCGCATCTCAGATTGAGAAGGCGGTGAATGACCAGATCATGTTCGACGGCTCCTCCATCGAGGGTTTTGTCCGCATCGACGAGTCGGATCAGTACCTATACCCCGACCTGGACTCCTTCGCCATCTTCCCCTGGCGGCCCAGCCACGGCAGGGTAGCCCGGCTCATCTGTGACGTCCATGACCCGGACGGAAAACCCTTCGTGGGCGACCCCCGGCACGTCCTCAAGCGGGCTCTGAAAAGGGCGGAGGAGATGGGCTTTGATGCCTTCAACGTAGGTCCAGAGGCGGAATTCTTCCTCTTCCAGACTGATGACGAGGGCAAGCCCACCACCCGTACCAACGACGAGGCGGGCTACTTCGATCTGGGCCCCCTGGACCACGGGGAGGGCACCCGGCGGGAGATCTGCATGGCCCTGGAGCAGATGGGCTTTGAGATCGAGGCCAGCCACCACGAGGTAGCCCAGGGCCAGCACGAGATCGACTTCAAGTACGCCGACGCCCTGCGTACCGCGGACAACATTATGACCTTCAAGCTGGCAGTCAAGACCCTAGCCCAGAAAAATGGCCTCCACGCCACCTTTATGCCCAAGCCCATCTTCGGCATCAATGGCTCGGGGATGCACACTAACATGTCCCTGTTCCAGGGCGGGAAAAATGCCTTCTACGACCCGGATGACCCAAAGGGCCTGTCTAAAGAGGCATATTCCTTCATCGCCGGTCTGCTGGCCCACGTGAAGGGCATGGCGGCGGTGACCAACCCCCTGGTGAACTCCTATAAGCGGCTGGTGCCCGGCTACGAGGCTCCCTGCTACCTGGCCTGGTCTGCCTCCAACCGCTCCGCCCTTATCCGTATCCCCGCCGCCCGGGGGCAGTCCACCCGGGTGGAGCTCCGCTCTCCCGACCCGGCCTGCAACCCCTACCTGGAGCTGGCTGTCTGTCTGGCCGCCGGGCTGGACGGCATCGAGAAGGGCCTCACCCCGCCCCCGGAGGTCACCGAGAACATCTTCGACATGAATGCCGCCGCCCGAAAAGCTCACGGCATCGACTCTCTGCCCGACTCCCTGGAGGAGGCCATCCACGCTCTGGAGGCCGATCCCTTGGTGCTGGACACCCTGGGAGAGCATGTGGCAGCCAACTATATTGAGGGCAAGCGGAAGGAATGGGAGGAGTACCGCACCCGCGTCTCCTCCTGGGAACGGGAGAAGTACATCATCAATTATTAAAGCGATCCCATCCCAACAGGGGAGTGAACGCACATGGAAAAGATCATTGTGGCCTTTGAGAGCGAAAAGACCGCCCTGCGTGTAAAGGAACTGCTGGAGGGGGGCGGCGCGGCCGCCTGCTTGGTGTGCCGCACCGCCGACCAGGTGCGGCGGGCCATAAACAAGCTGCCAGTGCCGGCGGTGGTGTGCGGCTACAAGCTGGGGGATCAGACGGCGGAGCTGTTCTTTGAGGACCTGCCCCCCTCCTGCGCCATGCTGGTGCTGGCTCACCAGGACCGATTGGATCTTCTGGGGAATGACGACATCTTCCGCCTGCCATCCCCGGTAAGCCGTGGGGATCTGCTGGCTGCGGTGCGGCTGCTGCTGCAAGTGGGGCGCAGGCTGGAGCGGTACGGGCGCCCCTGTCACAGTGGGGAGGATCGGAGACTCATCGACCGGGCTAAGGCCCTGCTCATGGACCGCCATGGCATAACAGAGGAGCAGGCCCATTACTATTTGCAGAAAAAAAGTATGGACAGCAGGACAAAATTGGCCCAGACCGCCCGGCTGGTGCTGGACAGCAAAACGATGGAATAGAGGCGGAGACGAGGTGGTCTCACGGCGACGGTCGGGAGACGGACCGCCGCCGTTTTTATGGAAAGAGGCGAGACGCATGAGGGAAAAAGCGGCTGAAGGGAGAGGGCTGTACCGCCCGGAATTCGAGCATGACGCCTGCGGCATTGGCGCCGTGGTGGACATACAGGGCCGGGCCAGTCATGAGACAGTGGACGATGCCCTGAAGATCGTGGAGAAGCTGGAGCACCGGGCGGGCAAGGATGCCGAGGGTAAGACCGGCGACGGGGTGGGCATACTCACCCAGATCCCCCACGCGTTTTTTGCCAGGGCGGCGGCGGAGGCGAGCATCGCCCTGCCCGGACGGCGGGACTACGGCGTGGGCATGTTCTTCCTGCCTCGGGATGGTTTGAAACGCCGGCAGGCCCAGAGACAGTTCGAACTGGTGACCGAGAAGGAAGGCATGGCTTTCCTGGGCTGGCGGGAGGTGCCCGTGCACCCGGAGATTCTGGGCCAGCGAGCCAGGGACAAAATGCCTAGCATCTTCCAGGCTTTTGTGGCCAGGCCGGAGGAAACGGCTCCCGGCTTGGATTTTGACCGAAAGCTCTATGTAGCCCGGCGGGTATTCGAGCATCTGAGCGGGGACACCTACGTGGTCTCCCTGTCCAGTCGCACCGTGGTCTACAAGGGCATGTTCCTGGTTCACCAGTTGCGGGCCTTCTACCCCGACCTGCAAAGCATAAACTATACCTCCGCCTTGGCCATCGTCCACTCCCGGTTCTCGACCAACACCAACCCCTCCTGGGAGCGGGCCCACCCCAACCGGCTAATAGCCCACAACGGGGAGATCAACACCATCCGGGGCAACATGGACCGGATGCTGGCCCGGGAGGAGACCATGTTTTCCCCCCTGCTGGCAACGGATAGGGACAAGGTGCTGCCGGTGGTGAACGCCTCCGGCTCTGATTCCGCCATGCTGGACAACACCCTGGAGTTCCTGATGATGGCGGGGATGGACCTTCCCCTGGCGGTGATGGCCTGCATCCCTGAGCCCTGGCGGAATGACCGCACCCTCTCCCGCTCCCGCCGGGACCTATACCACTACTACGCCACCCTCATGGAGCCCTGGGATGGCCCGGCGGCCATCCTGTTCTCCGACGGGGACGTGGTGGGAGCCGTGCTGGACCGCAACGGCCTGCGCCCTGCCCGGTACTACCTCACCGACGACAGCCGGCTCATTCTCTCCTCCGAGGTAGGGGTGCTGGACATCCCACCGGAGCATATCGTGGAAAAGTCCCGGCTGCGGCCGGGCAAGATGCTGCTGGCGGACCTGAGGCAGGGGCGGATCATTGACGACCAGGAACTGAAGGAGGGCTACGCCGCCCGGCAGCCCTATGGAGAGTGGCTGGACACCAATCTGCTCCGTCTGGCCGACCTGCCGATCCCAAACCAGCGGGTGGAGCGGCACAGCCGGGAGGAACTTAGCCGCCTTCAGAAGGCCTTCGGCTACACCTATGAGGACGTGAACGACACCATCCTGCCCATGGCCCGCACCGGGGCGGAGCCCACCGCCGCCATGGGGGTGGATATCCCCCTGGCGGTGCTGGACAACAGGGATCGGCCCCTCTTCTCCTACTTCAAGCAGCTCTTCGCCCAGGTGACCAACCCACCCATGGATGCTATCCGGGAGGAGATCGTCACCGACACCACCGTCTACGCGGCCGATGACGGGAATCTGCTCCAGGAACAGCCGGACAACTGCCGGGTGCTCCAGATCCACAACCCCGTTCTCACCTCCACCGCCCTGATGAAGATCAAGGCCATGAACCGACCTGGCTTCCACGCAGCCACCGTGTCCCTGCTCTATTACAAAGGCACCCACCTGGATCTGGTACTGGACCGGCTGGCGGTGGCGGTGGACAGGGCGTACCGGGAGGGGGCCAACATTGTCATCCTTTCCGACCGGGGGGTGGACGAGAACCACGCGGCCATCCCCTCTCTGCTGGCGGTGTCTGCCATGGAGCAGCACCTGGTTCGCACCGGGAAGCGCACCGCCGTATCTATCCTCCTGGAATCCGCTGAGCCCCGGGAGGTCCACCACTTCGCCGCCCTGCTGGGCTATGGCGCCCGGGCAGTGAACCCCTACTTGGCGGAGGAGACCATCGTGGATCTGATCGAGGAGGGCCTGCTGGACAAGGACTTCCACACCGCAGTGGCCGACTACACCGCCGCCGTCCTCCACGGAGTGGTGAAGATCGCCGCCAAAATGGGCATCTCCACCCTCCAGTCCTACCAGTCTGCCCAGATCTTCGAAGCGGTGGGCATACGGCAGGATGTAATCGACAAGTACTTTACCAACACCGTCTCACGGGTGGGGGGCATCGGCCTGGAGGAGATGGCCGCCGCAGTGGAGCGGAACCACGACCTCGCCTTCGACCCCTTGGGACAGGAGACTGACCTGACCTTGGAGAGCCTGGGGGAGCACAAGGCCCGAGCCGGTGGGGAGGACCACCTCTATAATCCACAGACCATCCATCTGCTCCAGCAGGCCGTCCGCTGGGAGGATTACGGGCTCTTCAAGCGGTACACCGCCCTGGTGGACGATGAGACAAAGCCCCACACCCTCCGTGGCCTGATGGAGATGAAATATCCGGGCGAGCCCATCCCCTTAGAGGAGGTGGAGAGCGAGGATTCTATCGTCAAACGCTTCAAGACCGGGGCCATGAGCTACGGCTCCATCTCCCGTGAGGCCCACGAGTGCCTGGCCCAAGCCATGAACCTGCTGGGGGGCAAGTCCAACTCCGGCGAGGGGGGCGAGGAAGACGACCGGCTGGGGGACCCGGAGCGGTACTCCGCCATCAAGCAGATGGCCTCCGGCCGCTTCGGGGTCACCAGCGCCTACCTGGTGAGCGCCAGAGAGATCCAGATCAAAATGGGGCAGGGGGCCAAGCCCGGCGAGGGCGGCCACCTGCCCGCCGGGAAAGTCTACCCATGGATCGCTTGGTGCCGCCACTCCACCCCCGGCGTCACCCTGATCTCTCCTCCGCCCCACCACGACATCTACTCCATCGAGGATCTGGCCCAACTGATCTATGATTTGAAGTGCGCCAACCGTCAGGCCCGCATCTCGGTGAAGCTGGTCAGCGAGGCGGGGGTGGGTACCGTCGCTGCCGGGGTGGCCAAGGCAGGGGCCCAGGTGATCCTCATCTCCGGCCACGACGGAGGCACCGGCGCGGCCCCTCGTACCTCCATCCACAACGCCGGTCTGCCCTGGGAGCTGGGTCTGGCGGAGGCCCACCAGAACCTGATCCAAAACGGCCTGCGGTCCCATGTGGTGCTGGAGACTGACGGCAAGCTCATGAGCGGCCGGGACGTGGCTATCGCCTGTATGCTGGGAGCGGAGGAGTTCGGCTTCGCCACCGCCCCTCTGGTCACTCTTGGCTGCGTCATGATGCGGGTGTGTAACTTGGACACCTGCCCCGTGGGGGTGGCCACTCAGAACCCGGAGCTGCGGAAACGGTTCACAGGCAAGCCGGAGTACGTGGTCAACTTCATGCGCTTCGTCGCCCGGGAACTACGGGAGCATATGGCCCGGCTTGGGGTGCGCACGGTGGACCAGCTGGTAGGCCGCACCGACCTGCTGCGGGTACGGAAGCCCGCCGCCAACCAGCGGGCGGCCACGGTGGACTTGTCCGCCATTCTGGACAGTGCTTACGCCGGCTGGCCAAAGACCCGCTTTGATCCGGCGGACGCCTATGACTTCCATCTGGAGGACACAGTGGATCTGCGAGTACTGGAACAGAAGCTGGGCGTCGCCCTTGAGAAAGGCGACCATAGGCGGCTGGAACTGGCGGTGTCCTCCACCGACCGGGCAGTGGGGACTATCCTTGGTTCGGATATCACTCTCCTCCACGGGGAGGCACTCCCCGACGACACCTTTGTGGTAAAGTGTACCGGCGGGGGAGGCCAGTCCTTCGGCGCCTTCCTGCCCCGCGGCCTCACCCTGGAGCTGGAGGGGGACGCCAACGACTACCTGGGCAAGGGCCTCTCCGGAGGGAGGATCATCGTCTATCCGCCCAAGGACAGCCCCTTTGACCCGGCAGAGAACATTCTGGTGGGCAACGTGGCCCTCTATGGAGCCACCTCCGGCCAGGCTTTCCTCAACGGCGTGACCGGGGAGCGGTTCTGCGTGCGCAACTCCGGCGCCGACGCGGTGGTGGAGGGAGTGGGGGACCACGGATGCGAGTATATGACCGGGGGCCGGGTGGTAATCCTGGGCCCCACGGGCCGCAATTTCGCCGCCGGCATGAGCGGTGGGATAGCGTATGTGCTGGACGAGGACCATGACCTGTACCTGCGGCTGAACAAGGAACTGGTGTCCATGGGCCCGGTCACGGAAGAGGGAGATATGGAAGCGCTGCGAGGCCTGATCCAGGCTCACGCAGAGGCCACCGGCTCCCCCAAAGCCGGACGAATTTTGGCCAATTTCGGAGCCTGGTTGCCTAAATTCAAGAAGATTTTGCCCCACGACTACGACCGGATGTTGCGTACCATCGCCTGGTACGAGGCCCAGGGTATGGGCCGGGTCCAGGCAGAGACGGAGGCGTTCTATGTCAACGCCAGAGGAAAGGGGGACTGACCGTGGGAAAGCCCACTGGATTTCTGGAATATGCCCGGCAGGGCAATCCCTGCCAGCCACCGCTGGAGCGGGTGGCGTACTGGAACGAATTCCATCCCCGGCTGGGCCGGGAGGAGCGGCAACGGCAGGGGGCCCGGTGCATGGCCTGCGGCGTGCCCTTCTGTCAGTCAGGGGCGGTGTTGAACGGTATGGTCTCCGGCTGCCCACTGCACAATCTGGTGCCCGAGTGGAACGACCTGGTGTACCGCAGAAAGCTTGGCCGCGCTTTGGAGCGGCTACTGAAAACCAACGACTTCCCAGAGTTCACCGGCCGGGTGTGCCCCGCCTTGTGTGAGGCGGCCTGCACCTGCGGCCTAAACGGCCAGCCGGTGACGGTGAAGGACAACGAGCTGGGGATCATCGAGGAGGCCTGGGAGCAGGGACTCATGTCCCCTCGGCCGCCCGAGACCCGCACCGGTAGGACCGTGGCGGTGGTGGGCTCCGGCCCCGCCGGGCTCTCCTGCGCTCAAAGGCTTAACCGCCGAGGTCACAGCGTCACCGTGTTCGAGCGGGCCGACCGACCTGGCGGCCTGCTGATGTACGGCATCCCCAACATGAAGCTGGAAAAGTCGGTGGTCCAGCGGCGGCTGGATCTGATGGCGGCGGAGGGGATAGCCTTCCGCACCGGTGTGGACGCGGGCCGGGACGTGGGTCAGGAGGAGCTGAGGGAACAGTTTGACGCGGTGGTTCTCTGCTGCGGCGCGGCCCAGCCCCGAGATCTGGACGTACCAGGTCGGGCGGGAGTGGACGTCTGGTTTGCAGTGGACTTCCTGACAGGGGCAACCCGTGCCCTGCTGGATGGGACTTACTGTCCCTCTGCACAGGGCAAGGATGTGGTCATCGTAGGGGGCGGCGACACGGGCAACGACTGCGTGGGCACCTGCATCCGCCAGGGCTGTAAAAGCGTTACCCAGTTGGAGATAATGCGTAAAGCCACAGGCGCCCGCACCGCCAAGAACCCCTGGCCGGAGTGGCCGCGGGTGTGTAAAACAGACTACGGCCAAGAGGAGGCCATCGCCATCTTTGGTCATGACCCCAGGATCTACGAGACCACCGTCTCACACCTGCTTCGGGATGCGGAGGGGCACCTCACCGGGGTGGAGACCGTCCTGCTGGGGCCGGACCGCAAGCCTCTGACAGGAACGGAGAAACTGCTGCCCTGCCAACTGCTGCTTATCGCTGTCGGCTTCCTGGGCCCCCAGGACTATGTGCCGGAGGCCTTCGGACTGACGCGCACTCCCTGCTCCACTGTACAGACAGCGGAGGGGGGCTATTCCACCAACATCCCCGGCGTGTTCACCGCCGGGGACATGCGCCGGGGACAGTCCCTGGTGGTGTGGGCCATTCGGGAGGGCCGCGAAGCCGCCTGGGAAGTGGACAGGTACCTGATGGGACACGGCGAGTGGACCGAGCTCCCGCTGATTCAGACAGATTGAAAAACAGAAGGCCCGGTCGGTGCCCGCATTATGCAGCACTAGATAAGGATACATCGTGAACCAGGGGTTCATATCATTTTCTCTTAGCATAAGGCCACACCAATCTGCATATTTTAGGCGGAAAGCTTAGAGTACCAGGGGGTGTGGCTTTTCTATTTTCCCTAAAATTGACCAGATCAAAAAATGATATTTTCGAGGAATAAACACCCTTATAGAGGTCGTTTTCCAGAGTTTTCCGTGTTTCCCCGCTGTATTCCCTTTTAGCGCCCTATTTGCTCTCAAATAGGGCGCTAAAATTCGAAAAAATGATATACAAAAAACAGCGCGCCGGTTTGTTGGTTTTGTCAACCATCAGGCCGGCGCTTTTTGTTGCCCGGGGAGTTCAAAAAGGGCATTTTCAATTTGCGTCGGAGAAGGATGACATAGCGCGCCAACTTTATTCGTACTGCCAAAAAGGGCACACACTTTTTCGTCCCATTTGCTAAGTGGATAAGATGGTACGATAGGAGACTCAAGCGAGTGACTGGAGCGATGATCGAAAAGGGGCATTTTGCCTGAAGGAGGAAGATGCACATGACCAAAGAAACCTATTTCGAGGAACTGTCCTACGCCCTGCGGCGGCGGGAGCTGCTGCCCCGGCCGGTGGAGGAGGACGGCCTGCTCCCGGTGGAGTGGAACGGCCGCATCCTGTGCCGGGTCACGGAGAGCGGCGTCGTCCGGTATGACCCCACCTGGGTGGACACCAGCA
>ENA-OWPD01001006-OWPD01001006.1-human-gut-metagenome-genome-assembly--contig:-NODE-1006-length-25954-cov-7.145064_pt1 | contig 25954 bp, 19 predicted proteins | sample MGYA00248262_ERZ651842 | MGnify/ENA primary metagenome ERZ651842 (study PRJEB26924, sample SAMEA4378253) | human gut metagenome | biome: human gut; feature: human-associated habitat; material: faeces... | reverse complement strand
CTTATCCGGATATGCTTTCCGGCGGTCAGAAGCAACGTATTGCCATTGCAAGATCGCTTGCCATGAATCCAGATGTGATGCTGTTTGACGAGCCGACATCTGCTCTTGATCCGGAGATGGTCGGAGAGGTTCTGGAGCTGATGCAGGAGCTTGCAAAATCCGGCATGACCATGGTTGTGGTAACTCATGAGATGGGCTTTGCCCGAGAGGTGGCAACCAGAGTTCTTTTCATTGATGAAGGAACGATCCAGGAGGAAAATTCTCCTGAAGAATTCTTTGCAAATCCAAAGAATAAAAGACTTCGTGAATTTCTTTCAAAGACGTTATAATGACATTATAAATATAAGAATATTAAAAACGGATGCTTTATCCTCCTGTGGAAATGCTGCAGGAGATAAAGCATCCGTTTTTTTATATTCACAGAGCAGTGATGCCGTTATTTCGATGGCTGGTTCAGATCACTGTAGATTACATCCTCAAAGGGGAGGACGATCCGTTCTCTCCTGGCCGAGGAAAGGTAGATGCCTTTTACCATTTCAAGGGTTTTTCGGCCTTCCAGCCCGTCGATGACAACGGGGAGATCCTCACGGACGGAACGGTAGAAATCACGGATCTGCAGGTGATGGCTGCTTCCCCAGTAATCAGGACCCACATTTGTGGTTTCATAAGTGTTTCGGATCTCGGCATAGGTGCCGTCCAGCTCGTAATAGCCCATGTCCTGCTTCAGACCCAGGCGGCCTTTTTCACCGATCAGCTCAATATTGATCGGGGAATCGGCTCCGTAAATGTTGCATGCATAGAGATTATAAAGACAGCCGTTTTTGAACATGATAGCAGCGTCTGCGGCATCCTCCACCTTTACAAAATGATGAACATAATTATGAACACTTCCGTCGATCCATTCCACATCGGAATCCAGCATATATCGAACACGGTCAATGCTGTGGATCGCCTGGTCGATGAGAACACCGCCGCCCTCTTTGTCCCATGTTCCCTTCCAGTCACTTCCGCTGTAATAGTCGAGCGGACGGTTCCAGGTCAGATAGGAACGGGCGGTAAGGATCTTTCCGAAATCACCCCGCTGGATCATTTCACGGAGCTTTTCCACACTTTTTGTGTAACGGGTCTGGAAGATAACACCCAGCTTTACATGAGTTTCTTCAGCGGTACGGATCATTTTGTCTGCATCCTGAAGACAGGTGGCGATGGGTTTTTCGGTAAGGACATTAATGCCGGCTTTCATGGCTTTGATGGCCATGACCGGGTGCAGGAAATGCGGCAGACAGAGATGTACCACATCAATATCTTTATCCAGGATCTCATCAAAGTCCGTAGTCCAGGAACAGTTAAATTCCTCTGCAAAGGAACGGGCAAGAGCGGGGTCCTTATCGACAGCATATATTAATTCTACTTCGTCGCTGAGACGATGGAATGCATCCGCATAAGAGACAGAAATACGGCCGCAGCCTACAATAGCAGCTTTCAGTTTTTTCATGGCTTCCTCCTTATATCATCCGATAAAAAAATTCGTCAGATCCTGATTTGTAAAAGAATAGTGGATATCAAAAAAGTATTTCATGGCTCCGTTCAGGAACGAATCGCTCTGGAGCTGAGAGTAACGGACGGTCACATTATCTACCATCCTGCGAAAACCTGTTTTTTTCAGGTCTTCCCGCACTTCGTTGAGAAAATATTCGCCAAGAGCAGGGATTTTTCCGCCGAGAACGATCAGAGATGGATTTACGGTACTGATCAGATTACTCAGGGCGATGGACAGCTCCCATGCCATCTCCTTTACCATGGCAAGAGCGGTTGGATCGCGGAAAGTGGCAGCCTTTCCCAGATCTGAGAAGGTGATTTCTGAAAGTGCGCTTAAGGATGGAATCTGTCCGAATTCCGGGATCCTGTTTTTCAGAGCCTGTTCCGAGATCATAACCTCCAGACATCCATGATTTCCGCAGATACATTCCGGACCGTGAGGATCAATGGAATAATGGCCGAATTGGGTAAAAGATCCGCTGGCAGTTCCGAGCATACTCCCTTCTGTGAAAAGGGTGGCACCGATGCCGCGACCGAAATTGAGAAAGGCAAAATTTTTCTCTTTTATATTTCCATAGACCTTTTCTGCATAGGAATAGCAGGCAGTATCATTGAGAAGATCTACCGGGTATCCCGGGAATGCAGTCTTCAGAGATTTAATGATCTGAGTGCTTTCCATGGAAGGCAGATTCAGGGTCGTGGAATATACTTCATTGCTGGAGGCATCGATCATGGCAGACATTACTACACAGATGCCAAGGATACGATCAGGAGCACAGTGTTCCAGAATGGATTCCCGGAAACAGGAGCAGGAGCATGCAACGTGATTTTCATCTTCGGAAAGCTTTCGTGCTTCGTGAAAGACGGAAGTGCCGGCAATGTCTACCAGATAAGCCTCTACAGTATTCTCATGCCAGTTCATGACAACGATGTAGTAGCTGTTCATCCGTACCTGAAGACAGTTCGGCTTACGTCCGATGCTGTCGGATTCTCCGATACCGCTGTCCACGATGAATTCCCTTTCGATCAGTTCGTCTACAAGAGTAGATACGGTTGTCTTGCTGAGCTTCGTCTGTTTGGCAAGGTGTGCTCTGGATATTCCGGGACTGGAATAGATGGAAGTATAGAGCCGTTTCATATTCGTGTTCTTAATAACCTGCTGATTGACAAGTTTCATAGTTTCTTTTCATCTCCAATCCTTTAAAAATAAACGGTACCGAAAAAATGGTAAAGTCTCCGTACTAAATATATCCTATCATAGATGCAGAAAATAATCAACATGTGGCTGTACAAAGAAAATAGTGATTATCATGAAAGGAAAGATAAAGGAAACTGACAATTACAAAGAAAATACAATATAACACAGATATTTTCATCGAGGATTTGCAGAAGAACTGGAATAAATAGTACGGCGAAAGGATTAATTGACTTTATATGTAAAAAATGCACAAATAAACCAAGAAATATTGTTAATTATACAAGAAATGCACATTAAATGGCGAAAAAGCAGGAAAGAATGTTGACAGATACGGCAAAGGGTGCTATCCTAAATCCAAGCTAAGAACGGCAAAAAAGAGAGCTTACAGCAAAAAACACAGATGTTTCTGCAGAAAGCTTTTATTTTTTGGAATATTAGTTAGGCCACTGGACAAATAAAGAGAGGTAGAGAGATGAGAATAGGCGTGATTGGATGCGGCGGAATGGGAACGACTCATTACTTATCCCTGAAAGTCTTATCAGAAAAAGAGGATGATGTTGAGGTAGTTGCCCTGTCTGACTGCAGAAAAGAATTTCTGGACAAGGCGGCATCATACTTTCCGGAAGCTGCCACGTATGAATACGGAATGGAACTGCTTGAAAAGGAACAGCTGGATATTGTACATATCTGTCTTCCAAGCTATCTGCATGCAGAACATGCAGTAAAGGCGCTGGAAAAGGGGATGAATGTACTGGTTGAAAAACCGGTATGTCTGACTGAAGAGGATTGCCAGATGCTTCTTGAAGCAGAAAAAAGATCCGGGAAGAAGGTTATGGTAGGCCAGGTAGTACGTTCCTTTGAGGAATATAAATATCTGAAGGAAGCTTACGACACAGAAAAATTCGGAAAGCTGAAATCTATTACTATGGAACGTATCAGCGGAGATGTGAAATGGGGATTTGAGGACTGGTTCCATAAGGAAGAAAAGAGTGGTTCTGTTGTGCTGGATCTTCACGTGCATGATCTTGATTTCCTGCGTTATATGCTGGGGGAGCCGGACAGCTTCCAGGTAAATGCCAGCAGATTTGAAAGTGGTATGATCAATCATATCATCACGGAGTATGAATTCGGAGATGTTTTTGCTGTAGCAGAAGGTATCTGGGATGAGTCACCGGCAATGAAGTTCCATGCAGCGTTCCGTGCACATTTTGAGGATGCTACGATAGAATTTAACGGTGCCCAGTCACCGAGCCTGACAGTATATAAGAAAGACGGAACTGTGGAGACGCCGGAACTTAAAGCTGAATATGAAGGCGAAAGTGATGTGGCGGGGATCAATGTTTCCAATCTGGGACCATATTATACAGAAATCAAATATTTCCAGGAATGCGTCAGAGAAGATAAACCTGTAGAGGTTGCTCCTCTGATCGAAGGAGTAAGATCCGTACAGCTTGGAATTAAAGAGTGGAATGCGGCAAAAGAGTACGTAGACGCACACGAAAGCAAATAATGAAATTTTCACTGAAGGCAGTGAGAAAAATAAAAAAGCTATTCAAAAGGAGGATATGCAAATGAAAAAAAGAGTGATTTCTATTTTGTTATCAGCAGCAATGATCTCATCAATGGTAGTCGCAGGAGGGGTAACTGCACATGCCGAGGAAAATGTAACACTGAATGTATTTGATGCACATGCTTATGGTCTGGATGAGTATGACGAGATGGTAAAAGCCTTCGAGGAATCACATCCGGGTGTGACTGTTGACGTACAGCATGCAGCTAACGATTATGACACACTGCTTCAGTCCAGAGTAAACTCCGGAGATACACCGGATGTATTTGATGCTGAGGCCGGAACAAAAGCGAAAATGTACTATGATTACGCTTATGACTGGAGCAATGATACAGAGGTTCTGGACAAATTCAATGAGGACGCTGTAAACCTTGGAAAAGATGATGAGGGAAATGTAAAATCTCTTCCATGGACCTATGAGAACATGGGTCTGATCTACAACAAAGACTGCTTTGAGAAAGCTGGTATCGACAAGCTTCCGACAAACATGGATGAGCTGGAAGAGGCATGCAAGAAGCTGAAGGATGCAGGCATCACTCCGTTTGCGCTTGCTTCAAAGGAAACATGGGTATTAGGACAGGTTGCAACACATTTCATGATCGACAAAGACAAAACAGCTGCTGAGACAGTAGATGCGATCAAATCCGGAGAGACATCATTTGCAGATATGCCTAACTGGGAGAACCTTTACAAGTTTCTTGATCTTGCTGTAGAGTATGGTCCGGATAAGCCGCTTGAGGTTGACTGGGAGACATCAGAGAATATGCTTGCAAACGGCGAAGCAGCTATGATCCATATGGGTGACTGGTGCCAGTCTACACTGGATTCCTTTAATCCGGATGCAAATCTTGCATTCCTTCCATTCCCGGTAGGCTCCGGTGAAGATGATGCAACTGTATTATCCTCCTGTAACTGGACTTATATTGTAAACAAAGATTCCAAGAATCTGGATCTTGCAAAAGAGTATTGTGAGTTTATCCTTACCTCCGAAGAAGGCCAGAAATGGATGGCAGAAGGTGTAGGCGCTGTTCCTGGTGCAAAGTCTGATATGAAAGTAACCGGCGCTCTTGCAAATGATGCTAAGACCTATATCGATGCTGGAAAGACAAACGGCTGGATCCACACAATTGCTCCTGGCAGCTACGCAGATGAGTGTGGTCCGTATCTCCAGTCCTACATGCTTGGAGATATGAGCGCAGATGAAGTAACACAGCTTTTCCAGGATTTCTGGACATCTGCAGAATAACAAGGAACTCCAGGAGCCGAAGAGAAACAGATTTGTTGATTTTGGGCTGACGGAATGTAACTGACAAAAGAGGGAGACAGGCAGCAGGTTTGCCTGTTTCCCCAATATAAACCAAAGAAAAATTGAATTTCTGGAGGGGATAGGATTGAAAAACAAAAAAACAAAGGATCTGGCAATTTTTGCATTGTTTGTCTTTCCGGCAGTTGCTTTTGTACTGTTTGCCACAGATATTCCATTTGTAATGAATCTGTACTATTCGGTATTTAATTGGAATGGAATCGGCAAGAACATGGAATTTGTAGGACTTGCCAACTATGTGAAAATTTTTACTGCTGACCCGCTTTTTTGGAAAGGTGTCAGATTTACTCTTAAATTTGCAGTATTTTATGTTGTTATCGTAAATATCGTTTCTCTCACAGTTGCTATCGTAATGGCACGTGAGAACAAAGTGAACAGTCTTGGACGTGCTTTTTATTATATTCCTTACATTATCAGTCTGACAGCGATCAGTCTGATCTGGAAATTTATCCTGGGACCTGGCTTTGAGGCTCTTTACAGTGTTACAGGATGGGAATTCTTTAACTGGAGCTGGCTTGGAACACCGAAGCTTGCTTTTTATGTAGTTGTTGTCATGGCAGTATGGCAGAATCTTGGTTTTTACATGGTCAATTATATCGCAGGAATCATTGCAGTTCCGGGGGAACTTCTGGAAGCGGCAAGAATCGACGGAGCAACATCTTTTCAGGTATTCCGCAAGATCACAATTCCGATGATCATGCCTGCAATCTCGATCTGTATGCTGACATCAATGACATTTGCGTTTAAATTATTCGATATTATCATGGTATTTACAAAGGGCGGACCTGCGAATTCAACTGTTTCCGTTGCATATAACATTTATAAGGAAGCTTTTGTTAACAGCAAATATGGTCTTGCTACTGCCAAATCTCTTGTATTTGTAGTGTTTGTTCTGATCATTACAGCAATTCAGATGAAGATTACCAAGAGTAAGGAGGTTGAGGCATAATGAAGAAGAAACCAAAGAACCTGCGGCAGGTGAATGCACTGACGATTATTATTTTTGTATGTGCGATATTCTGGCTGATGCCGCTGGTATTGATCTTTATAAACTCGTTTAAACCCTACAATGATATGTTGCAGGATTTCCTGGCTCTGCCCAAATCCTGGAGCCTGAAGATGTACATTGAGACCTGGACAAAATTCGGGTTCCCGTCTCTGATCTTTAACACATTGCTTTATACATTCTGTACGGTCATCCTGGTGGTGCTCATTGCGCCGATGGCAGCCTATAAGCTTGCAAGAACAAAAAACAGACTCAGCAAAGTATGTTTTGTTCTGATCATCATGCCAATGATGGTTCCGTTCCAGTCTTATATGATCACTTTGACAAGACTGGTTTCGAATGTGAAGCTGACAGGGACAAGAACCGGATATATTCTGGTAAGTGTAGGATTGTGTATGCCGTTGGCTGTATACATGATCCATGGATTTGTAAAAAATGTGCCTATCGATCTGGAAGAGTGTGCATGTATTGACGGTGCAGGTAAGATCCGCACCTATTTCAGCATTGTACTTCCGCTTCTGAAACCGATCCTTACTACGGTCGTTGTTTTGGATGCACTGGCAACCTGGAATGATATCATCACCAACCAGCTGATCGTTGGCGGAAACACAGTGGCAATGAATATCCAGAATGCACTGTACATGCAGTTTTCAGCACAGACAGCAGACTGGGAGCATGCGCTTCCTGGAATCGTAATGTCTATGATACCGAGTCTTATCTTCTTTGTTGTGATGCAGAAGCATATTGTAGGTGGTATTACTGCCGGCGCAGTAAAAGGCTGATCTTGGTGGTATAAGTAGTATAATATGAGATAATACTGGAAGGAGAACAGAACCTATGAAAGTTGGAGTTTTGATCGAATTTACAAGCAATACAGATATTGATGCAAAATTTGCTGAGTTGAAGGAAATGGGTGTGGACAGCTGCCAGCTGGTATGCTGGGATCGTCCAACACTTCACGATGATGCCATGGCAGAGGCTATCAATAAAGGACTGGAGAAATACGGGATCCATGTAACCGCATTCTGGTGCGGATGGGAAGGTCGCAGAGTCTGGGATTTTTATGAAGGACAGCTGACGCTTGGCCTGATTCCGTCTGATTACAGAGTTGAGAGACTGAAGATGCTTATGGAAGGTTCTGACTTTGCGAAAAAAATCCATGTGACAGACCTGGCAACACACGTTGGCTATATGCCGGAAAATCCATACGATCCGAAATACGAGGAAGTATTGGTTGCATGTAAGGCTATTGTGGAAAAATGCAAGGAAAACGGTCAGAACTTCCTGTTCGAAACAGGACAGGAAACTCCGGTAACATTAAAGCGTGCGATCCAGGATATTGAGAAAGCGGTCGGAAAAGGAAATGTGGGAATTAACCTTGATCCTGCAAATCTGATCATGTACGGAAAGGCAAATCCGGTAGATGCTCTGGAGGTTTTTGGTGAGTATGTTATGGGAATTCACGGAAAAGACGGAAAATATCCCACGGACGGACATCATCTGGGTGACGAAGTTCCTCTTGGTCAGGGAAAAGTAAATTATCCCGCATTTATTGCGAAGTTGAAAGAGATTGGTTATCAGGGAGATATTACCATTGAACGTGAGATTTCCGGTGAGGAACAGAAAAAAGATATCCGTATGGCCAAGGATCTTCTGGATAAATTAATCGCAGAATAAGAGCTGAGGAAAAAACTATGATTATTTATACAGGGAAAGATTATCAGGATGTAAGCAGAAAAGCAGCTAATATCATGTCTGCACAAATTATCATGAAACCGGATGCGGTTCTCGGGCTTGCCACGGGCTCCACACCGGTGGGCATGTATACACAGCTGGTAGAATGGTACAAAAAAGGTGATCTGGATTTTTCCAGGGTGACAAGTGTGAATTTGGATGAGTACAAGGGGCTTTCCGGCGATAATGACCAGAGCTATCGCTATTTTATGGATCATAATCTCTTTGACCATATAAATATTGACAAAGCACGGACCTTTGTGCCTGACGGACTGGAAGAGGACAGCGATAAGGCATGTGCACAGTATAACGAAATCATCCGGCAAACCGGAGGTGTGGACATGCAACTGCTCGGTATCGGCGGGAACGGACACATCGGCTTCAATGAGCCGGGAGATGCCTTTGAAAAAGAAACGCATTGTGTGGATCTGACAGAAAGTACCATCAGAGCCAATTCAAGGTTTTTTGAAAGCATGGCTGAGGTCCCGAAACAGGCCTACACTATGGGAATCAGGAATATCATGGCTGCAAAAAAGATCCTTCTTGTGGCAACGGGAATATCCAAGGCAGAAGCCCTGTATAATTCCCTGTACGGACCGATCACACCGAAGGTTCCGGCATCTATCCTGCAGCTTCACCCGGATCTTACGGTTGTGGCAGATGAAGATGCACTGAGTATGATCCGCAAAAAAATAAAATAAAAATCCGGAATACAACTGCCGGATCAAAAAAGGATGGCTTCCGATTCCTGCCTGTGCAGGAACGGAGGGCCATCCTTTTTTTGCTGCTCAGTGGATTTCTTCACCGGCAGTTTTCTGTGCGGTTTTTATTTCGTTGTAACAGTATTTGATGATAGATTTTCTGGTTATGATCCCGATGAAGGAGCCCTGGTCATCTACCACCGGCACGAAGTTCTGATTAATGGCGCGATCCAGGAGGTCTTCCATATTAGAATTAGCATGGACTGGTTTATAGGTGGCACGGCGTGGGATCGCCATGATCGGGATTCCCTCTGTTTCCTTGATGTCGTGAATATCTGCACGGCGCATGCCCCAGAGGAGATCTCCCTCTGAGATAGTGCCGAGATATTTGCCGTCCATGGTGAGGATAGGAATGCAGGAGTACTTGCGGTGCTCCATTTTTTCGAGGGTCTGGCGAAGAGTTTCATCCTCAAAGATGTAGGCTACTTCGCTTTTGGGAATCAGAAAAAACAGAATGTTCACGTTATTACCTCATTTCCGCAAAAATTATAAATAAATCTGTAAGCTGTTTTTAGAGAAGCTGAAGTCCGTGTGTCTCTGCAACATCTGTGATCTCCTTCGGCCAGAGAGAGACATGTACTTCCCCGATGTGTGCTTTACGAAGGAAGAACATACAGATCCTGGACTGTCCGATACCACCGCCGATGGTGTACGGAAGCTCTTTGTTCAGGATAGCTTTCTGGAATGGAAGTTCTCTTCGGTCGTCACAGCCTGCTTCGGTGAGCTGGCGGTCAAGTGCGTCCTCGTCAACACGGATTCCCATTGATGAAAGCTCAAGGGCAATGTCAAGTACCGGATAGTACACGAGGATATCACCGTTCAGTTCCCAGTCATCATAGTCCGGGGCACGTCCGTCGTGGCGTTCGCCGTTGGTGAGGGTTTTGCCGACTTTCATAAGGAAGACAGCGCCTTTTTCACGGGTGATCCGATATTCACGTTCCTTCGGTGTGCAGTCCGGATACATGTCAAGAAGCTCCTGAGTTGTGATAAAGAAGATGTCCTTTGGAAGGATCTCCTCGATGTAGTCATATTGTACAGCCATGTATTTCTCGGTTTTACGAAGGACACTGTAAATGGTGCGTACGGTTTCCTTGAGAGTTTCAATGGAACGCTCTTCTTTGGAGATGATCTTTTCCCAGTCCCACTGGTCTACGTAAACGGAGTGGATATTGTCCAGATCTTCATCCCGGCGGATTGCTATCATATCTGTGTAAAGACCCTCTCCGTGAGAAAATCCGTATTTTTTCAGTGCGTAGCGTTTCCATTTGGCAAGGGAGTGTACGATCTCGGCGTTGCTTCCTTCGATAGATTTGATATCAAAACTTACCGGGCGTTCTACACCATTAAGGTTGTCATTAAGGCCGGATTCCGGGGCTACAAATGTCGGGGCGGATACTCGGAGAAGGTTCAGCTTCTGTGAGAGTGTCTGCTGGAAGAAATCTTTTACTGTTTTGATCGCAATCTGTGTGTCATGGAGGTTCAGGTCTGCATGATAGGTTGCGGGAATCGTGATTGTATTCATTATCGGCTCCTCCTGATGATTTTTATGCTTATTGCTCTGTGGGGTATTATAGCAGAAAATGGGTGGAGTGGCAATATAATGAGAGGGGAAGTCTTTTGGGGTATCGTAGAAAAATACTGGGTATTAAATGCCTGGTGTGATATACTGAAAAAAGAATGCTTATGTTTACGATGGAAATATAAATATCCGTTTTAACGGATAGAATGGAGGGAGTTTATGGCAGGTGAAAGGTGTCAGGTTTGTGGGGGTAAGGTTGTAAATGGCAGGTGTTCATTATGTGGGATGCCTTACAGAAATGATGAGGCGTTATATCATCTGAATGAGCCCCGGGAGGTACATTATAAACATGCTTCCGCCAAAGTGCGGGATATGATGCGGCGGTATGGACAGGATGCTGATCAAACAACACAACATAACGGAAACGTAAACCGGAATACAAACGTAAACCGGAATACAAACGTAAACCGGAATACAAATGTGAACCGGAATACGAACGCGAACCGGAATACGAATGCAAGCCGCAATACAGATTTGAATCGGAATCCAACCGGAAGCCGGAATACAGGTGCAGCAGCCGGACGTAGGACTGCTGCTGCAGATAATACCAGGAACAAAACAATGGTGGGCAGGAATCATACGGGAGTTTTAGATCAGGGGAAAAAACAGCAGAAAAAAGATCAGAAAAACAGCGGGGCAGGCTGGATCATATGGATCATAGTGACACTGGCCATGCTGTTTCCTAAATTATGGGATTTCCTTGCAGACTGGATCGGAACGAATTTGTGAGAATATTTCAGCAGTGAGATCATGCAGTGCTAAGTGTCTGTATTTTCGTGTATACAGAAATATCCCTTTTCTTTTCTTCTCAGCTGTGTTATACTCATGCCTAGCACAACATATAGATGAAAAACAATATATAGAGGATATAGGTACTATATATAGTATTTTAGCATAGCGGCTTATATATAGCACAGGGAGGGATGAGCAATGTTATATGTGATCAAAAAAGATGGGACAAGAGAGGAGTTTAATCCGCAGAAGATCGTGGCTGCCGTGAACAAATCCGCAGAGCGTATTCTTTATACTTTTTCAGACGAGGAGAAGGATTTTATCTGCCGTTTTGCCCAGGAGCATGCGGATTCCCTTGGAAAGAATGAGATCGAGATCCAGGAGATGCACAACATCGTGGAGGGGGCTCTGGAGCGTGTGAATCCGGCAGTTGCCAAGAGCTACCGTGATTATCGGAATTACAAGCTGGATTTTATCCATATGATGGATGATGTATATACCAAGAGTCAGGCAATCCGTTATATAGGTGATAAAAGTAATGCCAATACAGACAGCGCCCTTGTTGCCACGAAACGAAGCCTGATCTTTAATGAGCTGAACAAGGAACTCTATCGGAAGTTTTTTATGAACCGTAATGAGCTTCAGGCATGTAAGGACGGCTACATTTATATTCATGACCAGTCTGCACGTCTGGATACCATGAATTGCTGTCTGTTCGATGTGGCAGCTGTTTTAAGTGGCGGTTTTGAGATGGGCAATGTCTGGTATAACGAGCCGAAGACTCTGGATACAGCCTTTGATGTTATGGGGGATATCATTCTCAGTACAGCAGCACAGCAGTATGGTGGCTTTACAGTGCCGGAGGTTGATAAGATCCTGGCACCGTATGCAAAGAAAAGCTATGATAAATATATTTCCGAATTTATGAAATACTCGGATGAGAGCTGGAGTGGCCGCGAGGAGCGAGCTATTGAATATGCTCTTGATAAGGTCCGCAGGGATTATGACCAGGGATGGCAGGGAATTGAGTACAAGCTGAATACCGTCGGTTCTTCCAGAGGAGATTATCCGTTTGTTACGGTGACACTTGGTCTCGGAACCGAGCAGTTTGAGAAGATGTGCACGATTTCCCTTCTTGAGGTCCATCAGGGAGGACAGGGGAAGGCCGGACATAAGAAACCGGTACTTTTCCCGAAAATCGTATTCCTTTATGACAAGGAGATCCATGGTCCCGGAAAGTGCTGTGAGGATATTTTTGAGGCTGGTGTGGAGTGTTCCTCCAAGACTATGTATCCGGACTGGCTGTCTATGTCCGGTGCGGGATACATTTCCAGTATGTACAGGAAATACAAGAAGGTCATCAGCCCGATGGGATGCCGTGCTTTCTTAAGTCCGTGGTATGAGCGTGGCGGTATGGAGCCGGCGGATGAGAATGATACGCCTGTTTTTGTGGGACGTTTTAACATTGGTGCGGTAAGTCTTCATCTTCCGATGATTCTTGCCAAGGCCAGAGCAGAGAGCAGAGATTTCTATGAGGTTCTGGATTTCTATCTGGAAATGATCCGTAACCTGCATATCCGCACTTACGAATATCTGGGACAGATGCGTGCATCCACCAACCCGCTTGCATACTGTGAAGGCGGTTTCTACGGCGGACATCTGAAACCGAATGAAAAGATCGGTAAGATCCTGAAGCCTATGACAGCTTCCTTCGGTATCACAGCGTTAAATGAGCTTCAGGAGCTTTATAATGGCAAATCTATTGCCGAGGATGGGGCGTTTGCTCTGGAAGTCCTGAAATATATCAATGACAAGGTAAATCAGTACAAGAAGGAAGACGGTTATCTTTATGCGATCTACGGAACACCGGCAGAGAGTCTCTGTGGCCTTCAGGTAGAGCAGTTCCGTAAGATGTATGGAATCATTGAGGGCGTTTCTGACAGACCGTATGTGAGCAACAGCTTCCATTGCCATGTAACGGAGGATGTGACTCCGATCGAGAAACAGGATCTGGAGGGACGTTTCTGGGAACTCTGCAATGGCGGTAAGATACAGTATGTACGTTATCCGATCGGATACAATAAAGAAGCTATCCGTACACTGATCCGCAGAGCTATGGATTTGGGATATTATGAGGGAGTGAACCTTTCTCTTGCATACTGTGACGATTGTGGACATGAGGAGTTGGAGATGGATGTATGCCCTGTCTGCGGTTCCAGAAACCTGACCAAGATCGACCGTATGAACGGATATCTTTCCTACAGCCGTGTCCATGGAGATACCCGCCTGAATGAGGCGAAGATGGCTGAGATCGCTGAGCGAAAATCTATGTAAATGCTGACTGTCCGATCAACTGTGGAACAGTGATCGGACAGCCAGACGGTATAAAAAATATCCCGCAGAGCTGCCGGTAAGACCAGTAGCCGTCTGCGGGATATTTTCATGTAAAGTGAAGGTTCACATTTCACTTTGTATTCTGAGTCCGTAAAATGATTATTTAATGATAGTTCCGGTCTTCTCACGGTAGCCGTCTTTTGCATGGGCCATGTCTGTGATGATGGTACGGCGTCCGGTTCCCTTCTCCACAAAGGAAACACCTGCTTCGATTTTAGGAAGCATGGAGCCTGCCGCAAACTGTTTGCCGGCAATATATTTCTTGGCATCTTCTGTGGAAATAGTATCCAGATAAGATTCATGATCCGTATTATGGTCAAGGCTTACTTTCTCGACGCTTGTAAGGATCATCAGAGTGTCAGCGTTCAGTTCTTCTGCAAGAAGTCCTGCCGCCAGGTCTTTCTCGATGATGGCGCTGGCACCATTCAGCTGAGTTCCCTGCTCAAGAACCGGGATTCCGCCGCCGCCTGCAGCAATGACAATCTGCTCTGCAGCAGAGAGGACCTTCACGGTTTCGATCTCTACAATCTTCTGTGGCTTCGGTGCTGCAAGGATACGTCGGTACTGGCCCTCGCCCACCTTTGTAACAAAGTTTCCTTTTTCTTCTTCAGCCTCGGCCTCTTCTGCGTTGAGAACACGTCCAATGATCTTCTCCGGCTCTGCGAATGCTTCATCGTATGGATCGATGACAACCTGTGTCAGAACTGTGCTGACCGGTTTGTAGATTCCTCTGGAGATAAGCTCGGCACGAATGGCGTTCTGAAGGTCATAGCCGATATAACCCTGGCTCATGGCGGAACATACGGACATTGGTGCAAATGTATAATCAGGATGTGCCTTACCGAATTCATTCATTGCGGTGTGGATCATCCCTACCTGCGGACCGTTGCTGTGGGAGATCACCACGCGGGTTCCCTCCTCTACCAGATCTGCGATTACCTTCGCTGCGAGTTTTGTAGCTGTTTTTTGCTCTGGAAGTGTGGTGCCAAGTGCCCGGTGGCCTAATGCAACTACTACGGTTTTTTCGCTCATAGGAAATACCTCGTTTCTCTTTAAAATTGGAATGAAATCAGTTACTGTATCCAGTAACGAGTATTATATTTTATTATAAAAGACCTATGTGGGAAATGCAATAGAAAATCGAGTGTTTTCCAAGACCGGAAAAACTGTCATTGCTGTTCACTGGTAATATTCCGCGAGGTGTTTTTTGTGAGCGAAGGCCACAGAAAACCCGAGACATACCGTGCGAATTTATGCGATCAGCATAAATTCTGTGCATCTCGAAGTGTGTTACTGAAAACAGCGTGAACAGCAACAAACCGCCTGATTCGGTCAGACGGTTTGCTTCTTACTATTTTTTGAGGGGGGAGATAGAGAGTGGTTTTTCATCTATCCAACACCTATTATATAGAGAAAATATGTTTAAAATATGTCGTTAATCTAAAAGAAATGGAAAATTTATAAAGAAAGTTTAAACAAACTTTATAATTTTTATATCCGGTTGCACATGGTCTGGGAATGTGATACATTGAAAAAGTCTTGATCCTGCATTCTGCGGGATCTGTTCACGCATCGTTTCGATGCAGAAATCCATTTTATTTTATCGAAAAAACACTGATCATGCACCATTTGCCGGGGAGGGATGCCTTTGTCTGTGGAAAAGTAAGTTTCTGTAAAAAAAACATGTGTATAAGAAATGCCAGATCAGGCAGAAATGAGGAAGAGCCATGAAAAACAGAATATGGAAACAGATGAAGAAAGTCGGAATTGTGACAGTGCTGGTAGGAGTCATGCTGGGAGGAACAATAGAACCGAAGCTGATCCTGGGAGCAGATTTTTTGCCGGGACAGGCACCGTTTATCGATCAGAGTGTGTTTTGGAAAGACAGAGAATCCGGACAGGCGGAGCTTGGGATCCGGATCCGCGGCTTGAATGAATGGCTGTCCGGGAGAAGGTTTTCGGAGGATAAGGAGAAAAATGAGAAGTGGGACGATGAACTTCAGGAGACTGAAGATCCATCGGTGGAGCAGAAAGAAGAAACAGAACAGAAGCTGCTGGAGGATGACTGGCAGAAGGAAGAAGAGACAGAACAGGAGCTGCCAGAGGATGACTGGCAGAAGAAAGAAGAAACAGAACAGAAGCTGCCGGAGGATGACTGGCAGCAGGAAGAGAAGACAAAACAGGAACTGCCGGAGGATGACTGGCAGCAGGAAGAGAAGACGAAACAGGAGCTGCCGGTGAATAAGGTTGTGGAAGGAATCGGAATAGAAATGGAGGAAGGATATGAGCACGTGGAGCAGCTGGCATCCGGGGAAACAGTACAGCCGGAGGATGAAGAGCAGAAGAAAACGGGTCCGCTCACACCGGAAGGAACGGCGTCCGGAGAAGAAAATGTAGGTGACGAAGAGGAATATGAGTCTGAGGAGATTCAAAAACTGACGCTGGTCACGTATATTTCCGAGTATTTTGTTCCGGAAACGGACTCTGTCCCGAAAAATATGGCTGCACAGCAGATTTCTGTAAGGAGCCAGAGTGGTGAAGCTACAGAGATCACAAAGCTGAAAATCATGCTGAACGTGGAACAGGACGGGCAGGATGAGATCTTTTTCCGGATCCCGCTGATCCTGCGTCAGGAATACCGTTTTCCGGCAGAGAAAAGCAGTTATCCTGTGACTCAGGAGGAACCGCTTCAGAAGGACTGTACCGGTGCGGGAACCTTTCTCCTGACAGAAGAAAATGGGGAAGAGCTGGTGATCGCAGAGGGGATCGCGCCTATGCTGGACGTGGAGGCTGCAGAGGCTGATATGGAATTGTCGGTAACTGCACAGAATGGAAAAATGAAAGCAGGGCAGACCATCTGTTATCAGGTGGAGATCGCTAATACCGGAAAACTGGATCTTGCAGATATCCGTCTGACCAGCAGTCTTTCCTGCCCTAAGATCCGGCAGATGTGGGAAGATGCAGAAGGTCTTCTGACAGAAGGGAGCGTGGCGGAATTTGCGGAATTAAAAGCCGGAGAGAGCAGGCGCTTTTATGTACAGGCGCCGCTTCTGGATGAACAGGAAAAAGATCTGGAGCACCAGGTGGAAGCAGAGGCCAGGGTGAAAGGCAGAGCGGCGGAGGTGATCCGGAAGAACGCCACCACTATAAATAGTCTGGAGGCACTGAAGGCGGATCTTTCTGTAAAGAAAATTGCAGACAAAGAAACCGCTGCACCGGGTGAGACTGTGACCTATCAGATCTGTATCGTGAATACAGGTGAAAAAACGCTTCACTCGGTTGTGGGAACGGAGCGCTTTCAGGCGGCTGGGATCCATGCACAGTTTCTGGAGCAGGAAGGTGTAACGCTCAACAGCAGCCGCACAAAGGCAATGATCCAACAGATCCCGCCGGGAGAGGCAGTTTCTCTTCAGGCCGTGGTGAAGATCCCGGAAAGAACAGCGGATCAGAGGCTTTTTAACCAGGTGACGGTCACAAGCCAGGAAACTGGAGAGCGATCGATGGAGGCCTCCGCTTCTGTCATAGTAAAAGAAAAGGTAACCGTTACGCCGGAAGAAAGACTTTTTGTGCAAAGTGATGACCAGGATCCGGCTTCCGGTCAGACACAGATGGCAAGAGCAGCGTCCACACATCCGAAGACAGAAGATGATACAAGGACGGATCTGTGGACTCTTCTGGCAGTGACAGCCTTGGTGACTGTGCTGGGCGGTATCTGGCTCCGGAAAAAATATGCGGATATTTATGAGAAAAGCTGATGTTACTGAGAACGGAGTGAACGGTAACAAGCTGACATTTTACAAGGCGGCCGTGCCTCAAAGAAACGTTGAAAACAGGGGGGAGGTGTGCTATTCTATATGGTATGTACAGAAAACAAAAATAGTATATTTCCCGCCTCCGGTGTGCTGCCCGTCAGAACGGAAAAAGGGAAAATGGAGGAGAAAAATGAATCTTTTATCCTTATTGGAACATCTTGAATACAAATGCCTTCAGGGAAGTACAGAGCAGGAGGTTTCTTCTGTTGTATATGATTCCCGCAAAGTAGAAGAAGGGAGCCTTTTTATCTGCATCAGAGGTGCGGTCGTGGATGGACATAAATTTATACCTGATGTTGTGGCAAAGGGTGCGAAGACACTCATCGTGGAAGAAGCGGTGGAGGTACCGGAGGATGTGACAGTGATCCAGGTAGAGGATACCCGTTACGCCATGGCCTTTATTTCAGCAGCATGGTTCGGACATCCGGCAGAAAAGCTCAAAACCATCGGTATTACCGGAACCAAAGGAAAAACAACTACAACCTATATGGTGAAATCGATCCTTGAAAATGCCGGATATAAGGTTGGTTTGATCGGAACCATCGAGGCTGTTATCGGGGAGAAGCATATCCCGGCAGCCAACACGACACCGGAATCCTATATGGTACAGAAATATTTTCATGATATGGTAGAAGCAGGCTGCGATGCGGTCGTTATGGAGGTTTCCTCACAGGGACTGATGCTTCACAGGACTCAGGGATTTGTGTTTGATTTTGGAATTTTCACAAATATTGAACCGGATCATATCGGACCGAATGAGCACAAGGACTTTGATGATTATCTGCACTGCAAATCCATGCTTCTCAGGCAGTGCAAGGTTGGTATCGTAAATCGTGACGATGAACACTTTGACCGCATTATCGAAGGCCATACCTGTAAACTTGAAACCTATGGATTTTCCGAAAAAGCAGATCTCCGTGCAGAGGACGCCAGACTCGTTGGAAGAAAGGGCTATCTGGGAATTTCCTATCATGTTAAGGGACTTATGGATTTTCCTGTGGAGATTGATATTCCAGGTAAGTTCAGCATTTACAATTCTCTGACTGCCATTGCCATCTGCCGTCATTTTAAAGTATCCGAGGAGAATATCATCAAAGCTCTGAAGGTGGCCAGGGTCAAAGGCCGTATTGAGATGATCAAGGTATCTGACGAATTTACGTTGATGATTGATTATGCACATAATGCCATGGCGCTGGAGAGTCTTCTCGGAACACTGAAGGAATATGACCCGCACAGACTGGTATGCCTGTTTGGCTGTGGCGGAAACCGTTCCAAGCTGCGTCGTTATGAGATGGGTGAGGTTTCAGGAAAGATGGCAGATCTGACAATCATCACTTCGGATAATCCGCGAGATGAGGATCCACAGGCCATCATTGATGACATCAAGATCGGAATGGCAAAAACAGACGGAAAATATGTAGAGATCCCGGATCGTAAAGAGGCGATCGCCTATGCGATCCATCATGGTGAGCCGGGAGATATCATCGTCCTTGCCGGAAAGGGCCATGAGGATTACCAGGAGATCAAGGGAAAGAAATATCCCATGGATGAGCGCGTACTGATCCGGGAGATCCTGGAAGAAGATCAGAAAGCGTAAATGGATGATCTATGCAGATGTGATCATTGATATTTCTCATGAAAAGCTGGACCGGGATTTTCAGTATCGTGTACCTGAGGAACTGGTGCAGGCAATAAAACCCGGAGTTGTGGTCACAGTGCCCTTCGGAAAGGGAAATACCCTTCGGAAAGGCTATGTGACCGGAATCTCCGGAACGGCAAAATATGATGCGTCAAAGATCAAGGAGATCCGGGGAGTGTCCACAGACAGTGAGACAACAGAATCCCGGCTGATCGCACTTGCGGCCTGGATGAAGGAGACCTATGGTTCCACCATGATCCAGGCACTGAAAACAGTTCTGCCTGTAAAAGACAAGGTCCGTGCAAAAGAGAAAAGGCTGATTTTTTTTACAGGAAAAAAGGAAGAGGGTCAGGCACTTCTTGGCAAGCTGGAAGGCAGCCGCTTTAAAGCACGTGAGCGGTTTCTTCGGGCAATCCTGGAAGCCGGGAGCCTGGATTATACTTATGCCTCCAAAGAACTTGGAGCCGGCATTTCCGTTCTTGATTTTTTTGAAAAAAAAGGTCTGATAACCATTGAAAGTCAGGAAATGTATCGCATTCCCGAGGGGCTCGGCCTGGTGAAGGAGAACATGGAACTGAGTCTGAACCAGGAACAGCTTTTGGCAGCAGAGCAGATCTTTCGGGAATGGCAGGAGCCGGACCCAAGGCCTGCACTTCTTTTCGGAGTGACCGGAAGCGGAAAGACCCAAGTTTATATGCGCTTGATCCAGAAGGTACTGGAGAAGGGAAAACAGGCGATCGTGCTGATTCCTGAGATCGCGCTTACTTATCAGACAGTCAGGCGCTTTTATGCCGTGTTCGGAGATAAGGTTTCGGTTCTGAACTCCAGACTTTCCCAGGGAGAACGCTATGATCAGTTCAAAAGAGCAAAACGTGGTGAGATCCAGGTGATGGTAGGACCCAGATCCGCACTGTTCACACCGTTTTCAGATCTGGGACTGATCGTTATCGACGAAGAGCATGAACCCACCTACAAAAGTGAGAATACGCCAAGGTACCATGCACGTGAGACTGCCATTGAGAGGGCGCGGATGGAACATGCCCGCGTGGTCATGGGATCAGCCACTCCGTCATTGGAAGCCTACAGTCATGCCTGTGATGGAGAATATCTTCTGGTAAAGTTAAATGCACGTTATGAGGAAAGACCGCTTCCACAGGTATCAATCGTGGATCTTCGGGAAGAATTAAAGAAAGGGAACCGCTCGGTGCTGAGTCTGGAGCTGAAGAAGGATCTGGAGCAGGTACTTGAAAGAAGAGAACAGGCCATGCTGTTTCTGAACCGGAGAGGATATGCGGGCTTTGTTTCCTGCAGAGCCTGCGGTCACGTTATGAAATGTCCCCACTGTGATGTATCTCTAAGTGAACACAATGGCAATCGTCTGATCTGTCATTACTGCGGCTATGAGACTGTGAAACCGGAAATCTGTCCGTCCTGTGGTTCACCGCACATTGGTGGATTTAAGGCAGGAACCCAGCAGATCGAGAAGGTCATTGAAAAAGAATTCCCGAAAGCCAGGGTACTTCGAATGGATTTTGATACCACAAGGACCAAGGACAGCTATGAGAAGATCCTGGCTTCTTTTGCAAAGCATGAGGCAGATATTCTGGTGGGGACCCAGATGATCGTCAAGGGACATGATTTTCCGAATGTGACCCTGGTAGGAGTGATCGCAGCAGATCTTTCGCTGAATATGGATGACTATCACTGCGGGGAGCGTACATTCCAGCTTCTGACTCAGGCAGTTGGACGTTCCGGCAGAGGGAACCGCCCGGGGCAGGCGGTGATCCAGACATATCAGCCAGAGCATTACAGTATCCAGGCTGCGGCTATTCAGGATTATGAGAAATTTTATAAAGAAGAAATGGGGTATCGGATGCTTCTGGACTATCCGCCGGCAGCCCATATGATGACTGTTTTTGGCGCCTGCCAGGATGAAGAACTTCTGAAAAATGCCATGTATTATATAGAAGTTTTTATCCGCAGGGTAAGTCCGAAGGAAGAGCTTCACATGATCGGACCTGCAGCCGCATCGGTAGGTAAGGTAAAGGATGTTTATCGTCAGGTGATCCATCTGAAGCACAGTGATATCTGTTTTCTCACAGCAGTCAGAGAGAAGCTGGAGAAATATATAGAGATAAATTCCGGATTCCGGAAAATATACATTCAATTTGATATGAATTAAAGGAGAAGAAAAATGGCACTTAGAACAATCCGTGTACAGGGGGATTCTGTACTGACAAAAAAATCCCGGACAGTAGACAAAATGACACCGAGGATCGGGGAACTGATCACAGATATGCTGGATACCATGTATGATGCAATGGGTGTTGGCCTCGCTGCACCACAGGTAGGAATCCTGAAACGTATCGTTGTCATCGATGTAGGCGAGGGCCCGATCGTGCTGATCAATCCGGAGATCCTTGAGACAAGCGGCGAGCAGACCGGTGACGAGGGATGCCTGAGCGTTCCTGGAATGGCAGGACAGGTAACACGTCCGAACTATGTGAAGGTAAAAGCACTTGATGTAAATATGGACGAACAGATCTACGAGGGAGAGGGCCTTCTGGCAAGAGCGTTCTGTCATGAGATCGACCATCTGGATGGAAAAATGTATACAGAGCTTGTGGAGGGAGAACTTCACAAGGTGACTTATGATGAAGAAGACTAAAGGCGGGATACTATGAAGATTATTTATATGGGAACTCCGGACTTTGCGGTGGCGCCTCTTGTAGCACTGGCAGAGAACGGATATGAAGTGGAGGCTGTGATCACACAGCCGGACAAACCGAAGGGCAGAGGCAAAACTATGATGCCTACTCCTGTAAAAGAAGAAGCACTGAAACATGGGATCCCGGTACTGCAGCCGGTGAAGGTAAGAGATCCTGAATTTGTGGAAGAACTGAAAAATCTTGCACCGGACATCATCATTGTTGCGGCATTCGGACAGATCATTCCAAAGAGCATCCTGGATATGCCGAGATTCGGATGCATCAATATCCATGCGTCTCTGCTTCCTAAATATCGTGGAGCTGCACCGATCCAGCAGGCGGTGATCGATGGTGAAAAAGAATCCGGTGTTACCATTATGCAGATGGGAACCGGTCTGGATACCGGTGATATGATTTCCAGGATCGTGGTTCCGCTTGCCAAAGATGAGACAGGTGGAAGCTTGTTTGATAAGCTCGCACAGGCAGGTGCAGAGCTTCTGGTACAGACTTTACCGTCCATTTTTGACGGAACTGCAACCCGCGAGAAACAGCCGGAGGAGAGTCCGACACCATATGCTGCCATGATCTCCAAAAAAATGGGACTTCTGGATTTCAGCAAAAATGCGAAAGAACTGGAGCGTCTGGTAAGAGGTCTTGATCCATGGCCAAGCGCTTTTACCTTTATCAATGGAAAAACATTGAAGGTCTGGAAGAGCTCTGTTCTGGAAAAACAGGCACAGGAAGCACCTGGAACTGTGATAGCCGCTGACAAAGGAGGAATCCAGGTGGCATGCGGCCAGAAGGTACTCGTGCTCCATGAAGTGCAGCTGGAAGGCAAAAAACGCATGGAAGCGGATGCGTTCCTCCGGGGATATCAGTTGAAACCAGGAGACATGTTCAGAGATTCCAGGGAGTGATGAGTTATGTACGGATATGGTTATTATGGATGGGGAATGGACCCCACGATTCTTTTACTTGTGATCGGAATGCTTCTTTCTCTTGCGGCATCCGCAAAGCTGCGCAGTACCTTTGCAGTCTATAAAAAGGTCCGGAGTCATTCTGGCATCACCGGTGCGGAAGCTGCGCAGAGAATCCTGAGAGCAGCAGGGATCACAGACGTACAGGTGGTTCCGATCCGCGGAAGTCTTACGGATCACTATGATCCGAGAACGAAAACGGTTTCCCTTTCAGAAGATATTTATGGAAGAAATTCTCTGGCGGCTGTGGGGGTGGCAGCCCATGAATGTGGCCATGCGATCCAGGATGCGATCAATTATGCACCACTGAATATCCGTTCAGCCATTGTACCTGCCGCAAATATTGGTTCCCAGCTTTCATGGCCGCTGTTTATCGCAGGGCTGATCTTTTCCATTGATCCGCTGGTAACTCTGGGAATTGTTTTGTTTTCACTGGCAGTGCTGTTTCAGCTGGTGACACTTCCGGTTGAGATCAATGCGTCTTCCAGAGCGCTTAAAATGCTGGAAAGTACAGGTATCTTAGGTGCAGATGAAAAAAAGGGTGCAAGAAAAGTACTTACAGCGGCAGCGCTTACCTATGTGGCAGCTCTGGCGGCATCCATTCTGCAGCTTCTGAGACTGATTATCCTTGCAGGAGGTAGAGATCGTGATTAGCAGCGGAGTAAATACCAGAGAACTGATCCTTGAGATCCTGTTACAGATCGAGGAGGAGGGGGAGCACAGCCATATTGCGATCCGGAATGCGCTTTCCAAATATCAGTTTCTTCCGAAACAGGAACGTAGCTTTATTACAAGAGTATGTGAGGGAACTCTGGAATACAGGATCTATATTGATTATGTCATCGATTCTTTTTCCAAGGTTTCTGTAAACAAGATGAAACCGCAGATCCGCGAGATCCTGAGAAGTGCGGTATATCAGCTGAAATTTATGGACAGTGTTCCGGACAGTGCAGTATGCAATGAAGCGGTAAAGCTGGCACAGCGAAAAGGCTTTTATAATCTAAAGCCCTTTGTCAACGGGGTGCTCCGTACGATTGCAAGAGAGATCAGTGATCTGGAGCTTCCTTCCAGGGAAGAAAACGAAGTCCGTTATCTTTCCGTGAAATATTCCATGCCGGAATATCTGGTAGAAAAATGGAAAGCAGCCTACGGGGTGAAGACTACGGAGAAGATCCTGGAGGATTTTCTGACAGAAAGACCGATCACAGTACGGTGCCGTACTCATAAGGCGTCTCTGAGAGAAATCGTCACCAGTCTGAAGTCTCAGGGAGTGACAGTAGAACAGGCTCCTTATCTTCCCTATGCACTGAAGATTTCCGATTACAATCATATTCTGACACTTGAAACCTTCCTTCAGGGAAAGATCCTGGTGCAGGATGTAAGCTCTATGCTCGTAGCGGAAGCTGCAAGTCCGAAAAAAGGAGACCATATCATCGACATGTGCGCTGCACCAGGTGGAAAAAGCATCCATGCGGCAGACAAAATGGGGGATTACGGAAATGTGGATGCCAGAGATGTAAGTCAGTATAAGGCAGATCTTATCGAAGAAAACATCCACAGGACCGGAGTGATCAACGTGGAAGCCAGAGTTCAAGATGCAACGGTATATGATCCGGATTCCGAACAGGCTGCGGATATTGTGATCGCGGATGTACCGTGCTCCGGTTATGGTGTTATCGGCAAGAAACCGGAAATCAAATACCGGGCAACTCCGCAGAAACAGGAAGAGATCGTAATGCTCCAGAGAATGATCCTGGATAAGGCTGCAAAGTATGTGAAACCGGATGGAACGCTGATCTTCAGCACATGTACCATTGCCCGGGAAGAAAACGAAGAAAATGTATTATGGTTTTTAAAGAACTATCCGTACCGGCTGGAAAGCCTGGATCCGTATATTCCGGAGGAACTGCACTGTAAATCCACGAAGCTTGGCTATCTGCAGCTTCTGCCGGGAATACATAAGACGGATGGATTCTTTATTGCCAGATTCAGAAGGAAATAACAGAAAATGACAGATGTAAAATCCATGACCATGGAGGAATTGAAGGAATTCATGGCAAAGATCGGTGAAAAGCCTTTCCGGGCGAAACAGATCTATGCATGGCTTCACCAGCAGCTGGTTACCTCCTGGGATGAAATGACAAACCTTTCCAAAAGCCTCAGGGAAAAGCTTTCGGCTTATCCGATCACAGCGCTGACCCAGGCAGATGTAAGGATCTCAAAAATTGACGGAACCAGAAAATATCTGTTCCGGCTGGAAGATGGAAATGTGATCGAGAGTGTTCTCATGCGGTATCACCACGGAAATTCTGTGTGCATTTCTTCTCAGGTGGGCTGCCGTATGGGATGCAGATTCTGTGCATCTACCATTGGAGGACTGACCAGATGCCTGAAGCCGTCCGAGATGCTGGATCAGATCTACCGTATCCAGGCAGATACCGGTGAACGTGTGGCCAATGTAGTTGTGATGGGAACCGGTGAGCCGATGGATAATTATGACAATCTTGTCCGTTTTGTCCGGATTCTTACCGACGAAAACGGTCTTGGGATCAGTCAGAGAAATGTGACGGTTTCTACCTGCGGGATCGTGCCGAAGATGTATGATCTGGCTGAAGAAAAGCTTCAGATCACTCTGGCACTTTCCCTTCATGCTCCAAATGATGAAAAACGACAGGAACTGATGCCGATCGCGAATAAGTATTCCATGGATGAGGTTCTGGATGCCTGCAGAAATTATTTTGATAAAACAGGCCGAAGGATCACCTTTGAGTACAGTCTTGTAGCCGGTGTCAACGACAGTGAAGAAGATGCGAGACAGCTGGCCGGCCGTATAAAAGGCATCAATTGCCATGTAAATCTGATTCCGGTCAACCCCATCAAGGAACGCTCCTATGTGAGGTCTACTCGACAGGCTGTGGAGAATTTCAAAATAAAACTTGAAAAATACGGAATTAATGTTACTATTAGAAGGGAAATGGGCA
>ENA-OWPD01000983-OWPD01000983.1-human-gut-metagenome-genome-assembly--contig:-NODE-983-length-26372-cov-5.531368_pt1 | contig 26372 bp, 21 predicted proteins | sample MGYA00248262_ERZ651842 | MGnify/ENA primary metagenome ERZ651842 (study PRJEB26924, sample SAMEA4378253) | human gut metagenome | biome: human gut; feature: human-associated habitat; material: faeces... | reverse complement strand
TTTCCCTTGACTATCTGATGAATGAGAAGTTTGTCCAGCTTGCCGAGCCGGAGCAGCTTGAAGAATATCTTTTTACCGCCTGCGGCCAGACCGCCGTTCTGTACCATGCGGAACTCGCCGCCGCCCTTGCCCTTTTGCCAGAGCAGACACAGGAAGAAATTTTCCGTTACTATTTCCTGCGCCAGCCGCAGCGGGTGATCGGCGTACATATCGGACGGACACGCAGCACAGCAGGGCGGCATATCCAGCTTGCCTTGAAGCGGCTCCGGCGGCTCATGGAGGGAAAACGCTATGAGTAAACTTCTCCCCTATGAAACAATCGTCAAGGCGCATGAGGGCGACCCGGACGCAATCGACACCGTTCTTTCCCACTACGTCGGATATATCCGATACTGTTCCAAAGTACACGGGAAAGTCAGCGCCGAGGTTGAGGAACATATAAAACAGAAGCTAATCGCCGCGCTGTTCAAATTTCGCTTTGACCGATAAGCAAAGAACGAACACCGACTGTCATTAGCGATTTTCACCAGCAAGTTTACAATTCATCTATTCCCATAAGTAAGCGGTCATAGTATAATAAAGCCATCGACAAATAGTAATTATATTTTTTGAAAGAATTCTATAGAGTAAAAATATTTTGTCTTCTATGTTTTAGAAAATGTGCAACAGTCGTTCCGTGAGACTGGTATGTGCCCAAAAAAAATGGTCTATGCAAGAAAATAGATACAACAATAGTGAGCAAATGATTCAGGTAAAGATCAGATATATAATATTTTAAAGTAATTGTACATTTTTTAAGAAATTACAATGGTCATTCATCGTGTTTGAAAGAATAGGTTATTGGCGCACTTTACTTATATATCGTTTTACAGGGGCTGTTTTTTATGCAACGTTAGGGCTTACTCGTATATAGTTATGAAAATAAATAGAGAATGAGGTGCGATTAGATGAAAAATCTTGGATATTCACAAAATTTTTTGGTTAATAAAAAGTTGGTAGAACGTTTAATAAGCAAGTCAAATATTGATGTAACAGATTATGTTATTGAAATTGGTCCTGGAAAAGGGATAATAACAGATGTACTTTCTCAGCATGCTGGAGAGGTTGTTGCAGTTGAATATGATCAAGAATTATATAATAAAAACCAATTATCCCGCAATTCCGGGGCAAAAACGGTCAAGGTGTAGGAGTAATCGAGGAATAATCGACTCTCCTACACCTCTTTTTACACCGTTCTGCCGCTTTAGATACAGGAGCAGAGGTCAGATCTACTCGCATCAGTATCCACGCACATCCTCGACAAATGACCCGTTTCTCAAGTGGTTTTCGTACGCTTCTCGAATGATGCGAATAGCGATGTCTACTTCTCCATTTTGAAGATCGTTGTCTTTGATGATCTCCTCATATTCCGCATAGAGCCGAAAGACTCGCTTAAACTGCTCCCTGGTCACAGGATTATCGGGGCAAACGCAGTACGAGGCAAAACTTATGATCGAGCTGCGCCTGCTTTCAATGTAGAGAGACATGGTGATTTCGGTGTTCTTATCCATTTCTTCTTTCAGAACCTCAATAGACTGATCATACACCACTGCTCTATCATTTACCCATTTCATCCAGGCGTCACGCTTGGCGATATTATCTTCGCTGTAATGGGATTCCACGCTGTTCAACACAGTCTTCACATCGTGAATCGTCGCGGACATTTCTCGCATGGTCTGCCGCTCCTGCTTCTTCCGAGCAAAATATTTCCGGATCTTAATGAACTCGGGAACGACTTTCCCCTTAAACTCCAAAATTTCGCCAACGATCTGCATGATCAAAAAAACGCCGATGATAGCCAGACCTAAAGCGATAGGTATGTTCAGGTACTCGATATAGCTGATCATGTTAACCGATCACCCACCTTTGTCGAGGTGGGTTTCTTTTCTTCCGCCATCATCCAACCTCCTTCAAAGCAGGCAAATTTGGAAAGCTTAGGCTTTGGGGCTCAGCATCCCGAGCAGTTCCTGATACTCGCTCTCGCTGATTTTGTCGGCGGCATAGAAAATATCGAGCTTCGTCTCGATACCCTCCGTCTGGCCTCTCTCGATCATGCGCTTCAAAGTTCGGTACAACATAGCAGTTTTCCCCTTTCTTAAATATCCAGCTCCGTCAGACCCAGCTCCAGCAGAGTCAGACGGAATTCCTGGTCCACGTTCATGGCATCCGTATCCACTTGTGCGGAATACAGTGCCGGATTGCTGCGGTCGATCTCATTGTCCATTCCCTTTCTCAGGAAAATGTCGTAGTTCTCCCGCACATTTGCTGCAATGCCGTCCCAGGTCTCCACCTCCACATGGTACTCGTCGTACTCATATCCGGTGAAGTCCTCGGTCTGGACAGGCGTCACGTTCTGAAAAAGCCGCACAAGGCTTCTTCCGCTTCCGGGAATGCGCTCCACGGTAAAACTGCCGGGGTCAACCATCCCTTGTACTTTCATGGTGCCGCTCCTTTCACGCCGCCTGGTATGGCGGATATAATTTCCAAAGCCGTCTGCACTCTTTTCGGACGACTTTCTTAAGATCGAACATGGTCTTCGGCTGGTAATACCGCTCCAAAATCCGTTGACAATCGCACTTTCGGAGCTGCCCAAGCCGTGAGATTAGGCCGGAGGCCCGCTTAAACGAGATGACCCGGTTTCGATCCCTTCGGTAGTAATATAAATGCAGCGACTGCTTGAGCCGAAACAGGTTGTGCTTTCGGAGGATGGTGTAACCGTGCCCGAACCGGTAGCCCAGCGCCGACGGAATCCTCGGCCGTCTCCGGCGTCGTTTGACCTCGGGCAGATGCTCTCTGGCCTTCTCTACCCTTGGGGTAAAGCCGATCCGAAAGACCTGCCAGTTGTCTTTCAGCTTTAGCCCCACGTCGGCCAGCCACGCCTGAATATCCCGGATCAGCTTCCGCAATTTCCGCTTGCTGGAGGCGAAGATGGTGAAGTTGTCCATCTGCCGCAGGTAGTGGCTGACGCCGTACTCCCTTTGGTGGATCATCAGGTCCAGGGGCTGGAGTACCAGGTGCAGGAACCAGGCGGAGAAGAACGCACCGATCAGCACGCCGTATTCCATCAGGGCGTCGCACAGCCAGAGGGTCTCCCGGTCCTTGAACAGCCGTTTCAGCGCCTGGATGACATACGGCGGGTCATTGATGTCCCGCCATTTGCCCTTCCCGCTGTCCGCGTTCCGGTCCCAGCGCCGCCGTTTCAGCGGCGGATGCATGTGCGCGTCCCCGCTCACCAGGTCCTCGATGAACCTGCGCAGCTCCGCCACATACTGATCCATATTCGCCTCGATCTCCAGGACCTTCTTGTTCAGGCTGTGGTCGCCGTTGCGCCGGTGCCCCCGGTTGACTTCCCGGATGGCCAGGCGCAGATTATCTTCCGAAAGGATTTGTTGGTAAACTCTCACTCGTTTCATCAGGGATAATATCCTCCTTGTAGCCTCACAGCTGTTCCATCGCCGCGGGTGGTTCCGGGGCGAAACCCGGCCCGAAGTGTACCAGGCTGTGTCCTGACGGCTCATCGTCAGCAAGTGCTGCGCGGTCAACTCTGCGTAATAGAAAGGGTGAGGAACCCTGACTACCGATAGGAGGTTCAGCCATACCCGACAGGCCCAATGGCCTGCGTCTGCTTCAAGAAGGCGACAGCCGATGTTGGAGTTCGTGTTCGACGCACTGTTGTAGTTCACGTAGAACGGCCCGTGATTCTGGTTCTGGTTATAGTTACCGCCGTGGTGCAGGCACGGGTTACTACCGTTGAAATTCCAGTTATCCGGGACATCGTCTGCTGCAAAGTCGACCCCGCGCTCTCCTCTTACCAAAGAAGAGCGGTTTCAAATGTTGTTCTTATTAAGGTGAAAAGGAGCCCTTCCGCTCCATTTTGAAATGCGAGGAAGGCTGGAGCTTGGGGGAAGGGACTGCGGTCCCCTCACCCCAAACCCCCTCCTCCCCAGGGGAATGGTCACGCCGCCTTCGGCGGGCGTTCCTGGAGGCGACAGCCGACGTAGGAGTACGTGCTCGACGCACTGCTGTAGCTCACGCAGAACGGCCCGTGATCCTGGTTCTGGTAATAGTTACCGCCGTGGTACAGGCACGGGCTACTACCGCTGAAATCCCAGCTATCCGGGACATACGTGGTGGTACTGCCGCCAGCCTCAGAGGGATACAGCGCCCACTCCAGCCCGCTTTGGGTCGGGATGGCGAAGTCCTTCGGGTAGCCGCTTACCGGCAAGCCCACCAGGACGCCGTTGGCGCTGTCGTGGAATTGGGCGGGGTTCTTGATGACGTTCAGGCCGTTGCTGTTGTAATAGCAGCCGTCCGTCCAGTCGTACACGTTGTCCCACCAGCCCTCGATGTTCCGGTACTGGCAGAAGCCGTAGGAATCCCGGTTGGCCGCCGTGGTCCCCGTGTGGTACTGCATGGCGTCCGTACGCCCGTTGTTCTCCTTGGAGTTGTTGGCCGAGCAGCCCCGGCCGATCCGCTCGCCGTTCCAGTCCGCAAACTCCACCAGGAACAGCATGTTCACATACCACATCTGGGCAAAGTCGAACTGCCAGATGTTGGCTCCCAGGTTGTGGATCTGGGTCCGCGCCGTGCTCCGGGTGATGCTCACCTGCTGGGCCTTGTTGGTCTCCGACTTGTAGGTGCCGCTGGCGCAGTGATACCGGGCGATGTAGGAGAGGTCTAGTTCGCCCAGACCATCGCCTCGATCCATATTTACCGGGTCCACATGGAACCCCTCCACAGGGCCGTCCGCGATCTGGAGCTTCAGCTTCTTCCCCGTCTTGGTCCACTTGAACCAATACTTGGGTTCCTTCACCATCACGCCGCCCGTCCGGGTGACCTTGGTCATGTCCTTCCACGGGTACAAGTCGTCAAAGGGCGAGGAGCCGGAGCCGTTGTTCACCGCCGGGTTGGGGTCCCCAAAGCCCGCCGCTCCGTCGGTGCGCTTACCCTTGGTGGGGCCGCTGCTGGTCCAGTCCCATTCCACGCCGTAGATGGTGACGAACTGGGCATTGACTGCTACCTGCTTATCGGCCCCAGCCAGATAGTTGGCTCCCGCAGCTACTTTAACAATAATTGTAGTCGTGCCGGTGATGTTATTTACACTGTTCACCGTAACCTCGCCGGTCTGCTGATTGATGTTACCGATCGTAGCCACACCAACATTATTGGAAACGGCAGAGATCACGCCGTCGCCCTTTCGGGTCACGGTAAACTTGGCGCTTCGGGCGCCGGTATTCAGCGTCACACTTGTCGGACTTACAGATACGACCTGATCGCCCTTGCCGATAGCCCAGGTAGCTGTCTTGGCGTCCACCGTGCCATCCCACCACTGATGGTTGGAATCCGGTGTAAAGGCGGCAGTGTACCCTGTGCCGGCGTTGACCTTCGCCTCTACAGATACCGTCATTTTGTTTGGATCATAATTGGCGTCCCACACCGGAGTTTTGGGGTCCCCATCATACTTCAAAGCTCCGCTCTGGGCGGGAACCTTGGCGATGGAAGCTCGGCCGATGCTCCACTGAACGGTTTTATTGGTCGTAGAACCGTCCGACCACATGCCATTCAGAAGAATAAATGTGGCAGAGTGGGTGCCGGCATTGGTCTGTGCGGTCACCTGCACTTTGGAATTCACCTGGTCAAAGTTATCCCATTCCGGTGTCTGGGGCGCTCCCGTATAGGTCGGCGAGCCCTTCTGCGTAGGAATGGGTACAATAACGCTGGTGATGGTCCACTTGACCTCCTTGGCCTCAATGGAACCGTCCCACCACTTGTAGTTGGCGGTAGGAGTAAATGTGGCTTTGTAATCGCCTGCGTCAGTTCCAGATCGGTCTCCGCCAATGGTCAACTGACCGATGTCGTAGTTGGCCCAGGTGGGAGCCTGCGGTTTGCCGTTGGCCGCCAGTACATTGTTCTGCGCCGGAAGAGAAGCGATGACCGCCCGGTCAATGATCCACTCAACCGTGACCTCGTCCAAGCCGCCGGGGAACTGATATCCATACGACAGATTAAACCGTGCGGAATAGGACCCAGCGTTCACGCCGTTGGTCGTGCCGGAAATGGTCATCTTCGACGGATCATACCCAGTCCAGGACGGAGTTTTTCCAGTCCCGTCATAGGTAAGGACTCCATTTTGAACAGGGACAGCCACCTCAATGGGGTTGACTGTAACATTCAAGCTGGCGGTCTTGGTCACACCCTCATAGGTATAACCGATCTCCACCGGACGGCTCCCCAAAGTAGAGAAAGCGGTCTTGGGATAGGTGTATCCCGAAACCTCCTCCGCAGAGTCATCCGAGAATTTGGCAGTAACCACCATTCCCGCAGGGGCAAATTCCTCCAGATAGTGATAGACCATCTTGGAGGGGTTGTTGGTAACGGCAATGGATACCAGCACCTTCTGCACAGTAACCGGCACACTTGCCGTCTTGGTGATGCGGCCTTCGGTATAGGTGATAACCACCTCCGTCACCCCATCCGTAAGGACTTGGGGAGACACGGAATATCCGGTCACGTCCGAAGTGAGACCATACCCATAGCCCGCAGTAACGACCATGCCCGTGGGGTCAAAGGACTCTCCGGACTTGTAGGTGGTCTTTTGGGGCGGCTTGGTAATCGTCAGGGTCTCCAGCCTCAGAGTACCGCCTCCGCCGTTGCCGCCGGTCATGTTAAAGACCTTGCCGACGTTTGCATTACTCATTATTCTGCTCGACCTCCAGTCGCAAAATATAAATGGTCAGATTTTCCGTTGGAGTTACCTCGCAGTGAAAGGTGACCTGACCGTTAACGGTGATATTGTCAGCTTTCACGCCAGTCTCGCTGACTGCCATAAAGCAATCCGCGTCAGCGCACACAATATACCAGTATTTTTCGTCAGCCAAAAGGATGTTGTCCTTTACAGTCTGAGCTCTGCCGCTCCAGTTCTCGGCCGGCAGAGTAACGGTAGTACCGCTATGCTGTGCACCCTCCAGCAGAGGAATGATCGACTCTAAAAGCTGGTCGACGCGGTTCAGGGTATCGAGTTTTCCCCTTTCTGCCAGAGCCCGCAACTGCTCTAAGGTTGTGGCTTTGTTCTCTGCCATGTTAGAGCTCCTTTCCGAAAAAATAAGAGGGGGACAGGAATACCCCATCCCCCTCCGCGGTTATCAGACGCCAACAGCGGCGCCAAAGACCTCATCCAGCATCTGATTGACTTCCTCATCGGCCGCAACCTCAATGCCGTCCAGCTTGGCCTTGTCCTCCTTGGACATCAGACCGTTTGCCTGGCTGGTAGCAGGCTGATAGGTGGTGTCCTGTGCGGGGATACCGAGAGCAACGATATCCTCCTTGGTCACATCGTCGCCGATGACCGCATGACCCTGATTATCCTTACCGACCTTCTTGAAGCCGGCTTCGACCGCCTCAGCGGCAGGGTGAGTGTAGACCACGGTCTCCTGGCCATTGATCTTGATGTTGCCGTTGACCTCGGACTTCTCCACCTTGGTCGCGGCGGTGATCTTGCCTTCAATGGCGGCCATTACGGTGGCGTACTCGTCCTCGTCGCCGCCAATACTGGCAACGATACCGTTCAGCTTGGTGATGGCGGCGTTCATCGCGGAAGCGTCATTGGGGTGATCCTGAATCCACTGAGCAATCTCAGTCAGAGTATTCAGGGCCTCCTGGGCGCCCTCGGGGATCAGCTGAGCGGCCAGCTCCTCGTTGGCGATGGTGCGGGCGCTCTTACCAGCATCCGTACCGATCAGAGTGGCCAGATCGGCGCCGGAAGCCTTGCCGTCCAGCACAGCCTTCAGAGCGGTATCCAGATCGGCCTCAGAGATCTGAGCCTTGTAGGCCAGGGCCGCCAGACCCGTCACTGCAACATCCTTGCCGTTGACCGCCAGGGTGCCATTGGCGGTGCCAGAGGCGATCAGAATGTCCACCATCTTGTCGGCGATGGCCAGGGCAACGCCGTTGACCTTAACGCCTACCAGGGACTTGGATTCGACCTTGCTGATCTCACCCTTGGTGCGCTGAGCCAGAAGCTTCAGCTGTTCGAGAGTAGTGTGCTTAGACATAAATATGTCCTCCTTAAAAATATCTGTTTACGGCTCTTCGCCGAAAACATCATCGAGAATGTCCTCCACCTCTTCGTTAGTGGCGGTATTGTCCGGAGCCTCAGGATTTTCGGGAGGTATCCAGGAGGACTGGAATGCATTGTCGAGGACTTCCTGAACCTCTGCATCTGTAGCAGTATTTTCCCGGATGACCTCAAGGATCTGGGCCTTCACGTCTCCGTCGATGTGGGTGGGCGGCATCAGTTGCGTGGGGTCAAGCGCGTACATGATCTTGCTGGCCAGACACCATACCGTGTCTTTCTGAACCCCATCCTTAATGCCGGAAACTCCGATTTTTAGATTGATTCCGGCCCGCTTCAAACACTCGGCCGGAATAATGCATCGGTCATCCGTCAACGCCACAGGCGGCTGCTGTACGCCGCCGGCTTCAAAGACAGCCGATTTGGCATAACCATCCCAACTCTGATCAAAGTGGAACTCCACAATATAAAGCTTGTCGGAGTTCTGTACCAAACTCTCGTCCTTGACCAGATGGGCATAGGTTGCTTTCACTGCGATCTCCATGGGCTTCGCCTCCTTGCTCACTGAATGGCCCCGTTCCCCGACAGCTCCAGCCGAATCAGGTTGACCGTCAGGTCCGCCACCGGCTCTGTGTCGCAGGTCAGGGTGAGAAAGCCCGAGGTGGTGATGTTCTTGGGCTGCACATTGCAGTCGAGGAACTCCTCCTTACAGGCTTCGTCCGCGCTGAGGAAATACTTGTGGGTGCCCAGGGCCAAAAGCCGCTCGTCCGCAATGGTGACGCTCCCCTCCGACCACCCCTCGGCGGGGATGACCAGGTCGAAGGAGATACCCAATACGTCGCCGGCGCCCGTACCGTTCAGGCCGTTGTAGACCGAAATGGTGTAGGCGGACCCGTCTGTCATATGCACCGTGTAAATATCCGTGGTGCCCGGCGAGTGGTCGCCCTTAGTCAGCCGGATGTCCTGGATGCCCACGCCAACGGGGCCTTGCAACTCGCAGCTGATGTGGCTGTCGTAGTAGGTCCCCGTCTCCGCGTCCCAGATCCACCAGGTTCCATTTTGAGGCTTGGGCGGTTTACCGCTGTACTGCTCCGCTTTGGCGGCGCTTCCGGCGGCCTCTGCGGCGCTGTCAAGGGCGTCGGCCTTGGCCTGTTCCGCGGCTGTCCTGGCCGCGTCCGCGTCCTCCTTGGATTGGGTGGCGGTCAGGGCGTCCTCCTCGGCGCTCTCCTGGGCGGACAGAGCGGCTTCCTTCGCCGCTTCCGCTCCCGCTTTGGCGTCTTCCGCCTTGGTCTCCGAAGCCTTTGCGTTGGTTTCGCTAACCTTGGCCGCGTCCCGCGCCGCCTCTGTGGCGGTCCTGGCTTCCTGAGCCGCTGCGGCGTCTGCCGTGGCTTGGGCACCCAGGGTCTCCACCTGATTGCGGACCTCCTTAGCCCGCTCTTCTGCCGCCTTGGCTTCGGCCTCGCTGAGAGCAGCGGCGTTCTTGGACTCCTCCGCCTCTCTGGCCTGTTGCAGAGCCGTCTGCTCCGAGGCCTTGGCGTTCTCCTCCGAGGTTCCGGCCCGTTCCGCTGCGTCAACGGCGAGGTCCGCGTACCCCTCCGCCGCAGTCTCCGAGGCTTTGGCGTTGGTTTCAGACTGGGCGGCTTTCCCGGCGGAGTCCAGGGCTTCAGCCGCCTTCTGCCCGGCGGTGTCCGCCTCGTTCTTGGCTTTTTCCGCGGAGGCCTTGGCGGAGTCCTTGGCCGTGGCGGCAAACTCCATGGCGCTGGAGGACTCCTTATTCATGGCGGCAAGGGCGTCGTGGATGGAACCCCGCACCTCCTCACCGTAGATCGCCTCCAGAATCTTCTTCAAAAAACTACTGATGTCGGCCAAATCGGACCACCTCCTAATCTTCCAGCATCCAGTCGATGGCCAAAATTTCCTCCCCCGTCAGGTTTCCCTCCGCTTCGCTGTACTTGGCGGTCATCAGCTCCACCTCATGGGTCATCTTGTTGAAGGGAGCCAGCTCGTCACAGAACGTCTTGAAATTGGGGGACTCCATTTTGAGGACAAAGGTGGGCTGCCCCCGTTCATCCTTCCCTTCCTCTCCGTACTTCTCGATCAGGCTGAGGCGGATGGTCTCATACTCCACCAGGGAGTTGGAGAGAAAGCGGTAGTTTCGGGCGGCGATGTAGCCGATCCGATCCCGCCGGGACAGCAGTGGCTTGAGCGAGTGGAGCCGCTCAAACACTTCGGAATTTTTTAACATTTTCTTCATGGCTGTGTCATGCTCCTGTTCCTAAATCCAGACCTTGGACGTCTGCGGCGCTGAAATCCACGATTCCCTCGAAGTAGACGATCCCGTTTCGCCGCTGGCCAATGGTGATGTATCCGCCGCAGGGACTGTAAATGTTGATGAGAGGGGCGTCGCCCTCGAAATATTCGATGGCCAGCATGTGGTAACGGCTGCTCCCGAAAGGACCGTAGAGGTTGAAGCTTCCGAAGTCGCTCCCGGCGATGATGTTGAATTCCTCGCCATAAAACTCTCCACCCTCGATGACCGGGGAACGGATCGTGGTCTGGTCGATGTAGGTGCTCTTGATGTACCCTGGCATCTCGATGGAGTCGGCCAGCTTGTAAGCCCGGTTCGCCCGGTCGTAGGCCAGCTCCGCCTCATAGTAGGCGTCGTCCGCCAGATTATAGGCGTTGTTCGCCAGGCTGTACGCCGGGTTGGAGTGGAGGTTCTGGTTGTTCACCTGGGCCCAGTTGATGGTGCTCCCGGCCCCCATGGTCACCTGGCCGTTGATGGTGATAAGGCCCGTCGGCCCCACGGCGAAGGTGACCGCCCCAGTGCTCTTGTTGGTGACGGTCAGGCCATACAGGTCCAGATATCCGGCGGTAAACTTCTCTTTGGCCAGGTCCATCATACTGTTGCCGTACTTGTCCAAAAAGTCCTCCGCCTGCACTGTGCCGCCGAAGGTCCCCTTGGCTCCTGCCAGCGTCCCCGCGAAGGTACCCCGCCTGGCGTAGAGGTTACCCTGCTCGTCCACGGTGAAGTTTCCGTTTCCGATGTTGATGGAGCCCTTCTTCATGGTCAGGGTGCCCTTGTCCAGGTCCAGGATCACGTTGGAGTTGTAGTCCCGGATAACGCCCACCCGGAGCACGTTGCCGTTCAGCACCCCCGCTGTGATGTAGTCGGCCACGATGGCCCCGTCCATGGTGATGGCCAGCCCGAAGGTCTTTCCCCCGTCGTTGGAGTAGCCCAGGCCGTTCATGTTCCACTTCCAGAGCTTGTCAGCCTTGGTGTAGTCCCGGACGTTGGAAATATAGAGGGTGTCCGAGCCGTGCTCGTCCCTCGTGATGGTGATGTAGCCCGTGGTGGCCATGTTCATGATGTGGGTGGCGTTCTCCTGGGCCTCCTTGAGGATGTTGTGGGCCTTGGGGAGGTTTTCGATCTTGTCCAGCACGGCGGCGTTGGTCTGGTTGCTCACGCTGGTAAGGCTCACCTGTACCGAATCCCCCATTTTGAACTGGGTGTTCTCCGGGGCGTCCAGCGGGATCTCCAGCCTGGTCACCGGGAAGAGCCGGTCCAGCCCGTGGGGACGGGAGATGACCCGGATCTCGTCCAGCAGCTTCACCGCCTCAGTCTCCACGTCCAGATAGTGCAGGTCCAGGGCGGAAAGCTCCAGCTCCAGGTTGTCAAACTGAAGGTCCGCCAGATACTCCCTGGCCTTCTCCAGCAGCACCTGGGGGTCGCTCACATCGTCCCAGTTCACCGTCTTCGCGATCCAGCCATGGCTCGTCACTGCCTCGTCTGATTGGACGTACAGGCTTCCGCCGTTCACGCTCTCCACCGTCAGATAGGCGTCCAGCGCCTCGATGGGACTGTCGTCCAGCCGGTTTCCCAGAGGGACGATGGCCGTGGCGTACTCGGCGGAGTCCCAGTTCCGGACAAAGTCCAGCAGGTTGGACCCGAACTGGATCACCTGGCTGCATGTGTCCGGGTAGTCCTTCAGATAGTCCAGATACCGCACCCCGTCCGCCTTGCGCACCCGGAGATGGCCGCCATAGGCTTCCACCAGGGCGTTAAGAGACTCCAGGGTCTTGCCATAGTTGGTGTAATAGGTGGGGAAGGCCTCGTCCACCACCGTCACCGCCCCGATGGCGAACCGGCGGTTCTCACCCACCTGCCCGTTGTGGACGGCGATGAGCTGGTCGAGGTACTCCCGGACCGATTTCCCGGCATACTCCGCCGGCGGCTGGACCGAGTCGTTGAAGAAGGCCAGCTCCCCCTCGCAGTAGAGCACCCGGTTGTTCCAGAAGTCCCGGCTCTCCGACAGGGCCCGTCCCGCCCAGATTTCTTCCCCGTTCTTCTTCACGGAAATATCTGTGACCATGCGGACGATGGTGTCGTAGGCCGCGTTGGTGGGCGGAAGGGTCATCTCCAGAGACCCGGCGGCGCTGTCCTCCAGAGTCAGCTTGGGGTTGACCACCTTCATGTTGTCCAGGGAAAAGACGTCGTTGTAAATGCACACGCCGTCTGCATAAATGCTATACATGGGTCACAACCTCCCCTGTCTGAAGTCCACGGAGACGGACCCCGTTCCCGTGTCGCACCACAGCTCCAGCGTGGCGCCCAGGTCGCCGAAGAACACAAACTCCGGGAACTGGATGACCCCGTCGGGGAGGAGCTTGGTCTCGTCCAGTCCCAGCGTGGGGTTGATAAAGCGGATGTGTACTCCCCGCTTATCCGAGCTGCTCACCCGGAACACGGGGCACACCGGGGCCCGCCCGAACAGCAGCGCCGCCAGCTTCACCGCCCGGACCTCCGTCGTCACCGCGATGTCCTTGAACACGGCGGGGTGGATGACGCCATTTTGAAAGTTGAAGGGGTCCCACAGCCAGTCGTCCGTGGAGGACAGGACTGACCACTTGTAGGGCCCCACGTCATAGTCGATGATGATGCGCGACCAGTCCTTCTCCGACTTCCAGACGTTGACGGTGAACCGCCCCTCGTAAAAATACTCCGGGTCATCCTCCAGCACTGCCCGCAGCTTCTGCCCGTGCAGATAGTCCATGATGTCGGAATAGGCCATGTGCCAGGGCTTGAAGTCGTTCATCACGATAAACTCGATAGAGCCCGTCCGGTTTTGGTACACCGGATACCCGGTCAGGGATTGGGACAAGTCGATGACCCCATCCCCGCCGGGGATTTCCAGCGTCTTCACCTTCTGGGCCGGCGGATTGAACACGGGCCGGGAGGCGGGGACCAGCCGCCAGTCATCCCAGGTGTTTTTCCCGCCAATGGTGATGGAATGATACACGGCTCAGTTCCCCCTTCCTCTCCGTGTCGCCCTCTGTCCAAGGGCGTTGTCCATGGGTCCCGCCATCTCACCGACCAGAGTGCCGGTGTCCAGCACGACCCGCATCCGCTCCATGCGCTCCGTCATCTCTGCCATTTCACTGCGCAGGGTGCGAAGCTCCTCAATGATGTCGTCGTTGTCTACCTTGACCGTCATCCGGTTCTCCCCGGAGGCGTTTTGGAACGCCAGGCTGGCCTGTCCCGCCAGGCGGATGGACCGCAGGGGGTAGAACAGGCTGTCGATCTGGGTCGAGGCCCCGGTGAGGTCAGACAGGTCCAGCACCGGGCGTATGGTGGGCCGCATCTCCGCCTCGCCGCTCAGCAGGTCGGGGAGTCCGGCAATGGCGCCGGAAAGGCCGTCCACGGCGGAGTCCGCCATGTCTGCGCCGGCGGCAAAGGACCTTTCGGCATAGCCGGCCAGTCCGCTGACAAAGCCAAGGCCGGTGAAGGACCCCAGCTCCCGGAAGACCCGGGAGGGAGAGTTGATCTCCAGCGTGTTCTTCACCGCCTCCACGCCCGCCAGCGCCATACTGGTCAGCTCGTCGATAAAGGTGGATTTGGACTGGGCCACGCCCTGGGCGAGGCCGGCGGGAATTTGCTGTCCCGTCTCTGTCCACCCGGCTTCCGACAGGATTTTCCGGGCCGCCTCGGTCATTTCCGCCATCTTGGCTTCCGTGTCCCGCTTGATCAGGCCCACATTTTCCGAGAATTCCTGCCGGAGGGAGGCCAGCTGACGGCTGGTATCCTCCTCCAGCTGGGCCATTTCGCTCTGCCAGGTCAGCCGGTACTCCTCCAGCTCCACCGCCGCGTCCGCCCGGAGCTGCGCGATCTGCTCCTGGGTCTCCACCCGAAGCCCCTCCAGTTCCGAGGTCGCCTGGTCACGGGCCTGGGCGTGCTTGATGGACCAGAGGGAGACGTACTTCTCCAGCTCGTCGTCGCTCATGGAGTTCAGCGCCCGGATCTCTTCGATGGCAGAGGGCCCCATCTCCTGAAGCTCCGCGATCAGGTCCGAGTCAACGCCCCTGGCGGAGAGCTGACCCAGAATATCCTGCCACTCGCCAAACTCCTGGACCTGACCCTCCAGATTCTGCATCAGCGTTTCACTGCTGACCGCTTCCTTCTTCGCGACCTCGTCAAAGAGGCCGTAGGACTGGTACAGGCTCTTGGTCCGGGACTCCACCGCGTCCTGATACTGCTGGTTCAGGGATTCGATGTCCCGTTCCAGCTGCTCGTTGATGGACTTGACCTTGTTGGCATAGGCCTCCTCCAGCTGGATGCGCCGCTGGTTGGCGGATTCCTGAACGCTCTGCACGTCGGCGATGTACTGCTGCTGGGCCTCGTAAATTTCCTGCTCCAGCCGGTAGACCTCCCGGTCCAGCTTCTTCCGCTCCTCGGTGCCCTTGGCGTACCGGCTCTGGACCCGCTTGTAGGCGGCCAGCTCGTCGGCCAGGCTCAGACGGTTGTAATACTTTTCCTCCTCGATCCAGTCCATGGAGTTCTGATAGGACTCGTCCACAAGCTGGTTGCGGAGGGTGAAGACCTTCCGGTCCAACTCCATCCGTTCCTTGCTGCCCTCCAGATACCGGGCCTGCATCCGCTCATAGGCGGCCAGCTCCTCCTCGGTGCTCAGGCGCTTGTAATACTTCTCCTCCTCGATCCAGTCCAGGGAGGCCTGGTAGGTGGCGGAAACCAGTTCATTTTGAACCCGATAGACCTCCCGGTCGATCTTCATCCGCTCCTCACTGCCGGCCCTGTACTTCTTTTGGAGGTTTTCCCATCCGGCCAGCTCGTCCATCAGGCTCAGCTCGCCGTAATACTGCTTCTCGTTGATCCAATCCTCAAAGGCATCGACGCCCTTCTCGCTGACGGCGATCACCTCGTCGATCATGCCGGAGGCGGCCTGTGCGGCAGGGACGATGCTGTTGTTGACGCCGATGGCCAGACCCTCGCCCACGTTTTCGCCCAGATGGATGAATTCCCGGGAGGGGGAGTGGCTGTCCAGCGCCTTCTTTGCCGCTTCCAGAGCGGCCAGGCCCAGGCTTCGGCCGGCGGACCTTGCGCCGCCCAGCTTGGAGTTGATGCCGTTGATAAAGCCCTGCCCGGCGTTCTTTCCGGCGGTCTCGAACTCCGGCTTCATGCGGTTGATGTTGGATACGGCGGTGGAGAGCACCGTCCTCATCGCGTCCCCCACCGTTCTGGAGTGGGCCGTGATGGATGCTTCCATGGTCCGCATCATATCCGATGTCGATGTCCGGATGGCCGGGACCTTCCCGTCCACAATGTTCGCCAGCGACTGGACCACCGTCTCCATGGCCCCGTTTGTCACGGGGAGGTTGGAGAGGACGGCGCCGCTGACGGTGGACAGCATACTGGACACGGCTTTGTTGACCGTGTCGCCGCAGTTGTAGAAAGCACTGGTAAAGCCGGAGATGCCGGCGTCTCCCATCTTCCTCATGCTGTCGGCAAAGCCGGTCAGACCGCTGGTGTTGACCCCTGCGGCCCCCTCAGCCAGCTCCAGCAGGCTCCATACCTGTGCGACCACGTCGGCCATCCGCCCGGTGTCGATGCCGGAGATTTGGCCGTAATAGTCCTTCATGGCCGCGCCGAACTTGGAAATATCCCCGCCAAAGGAGGCCAGCGTCTGGTCTCCGCCGAACCACTTGTCAAACAGACTGCTGTCCGGCAGGCCGGAGGCGAGGTTGGAGAGGGCCTCCGCCGCGTTGGCCGAGGCCGTCACCACGTCCGCCTTCACATTGCTGATGGCCTCCGCATAGGCGGAAAGGTCCGCGCCAAACAGCGTCAGGTCATCGCCAAAGGAGGCCAGGTCGGTCCCTCCGGTAAAGAAGGACAGCAGGCCGCCCGTGTTGGGAAGGGCCTTTGCCAGCTCCACCAGGGCCATTCCGGCGGAGGCGGAGCTTTCCACCGCTTCCGGCCGAATATCCGCCACAGCGTCGCCGTAGGATTTCATGGCCGCGCCGAAGGGGATGATGCCCGCCGCAAAAGCGGCCAGGTCCTGGCTTCCGTTGAAGAATTCCATCACACCGCCTACCAGGGGAAGGGCCTCTTGCAGCCGCGCCAGAGACTGGGCGGCAGTGGCTGAGGCGGTGATGGCTCCGGTGTTGATGTCGGCCACGGCGCCCCCATAGGACTTCATGGCCGCGCCGAAGGGTACGATGCCGGCGGCAAAGGTTCCAAGGTCGTTGCCTCCGTTGAAGAATGCCATGACCCCGCCCACATTGGGCAGGTCGGTTTGCAGCTGTGCCAGCGCCTGGGCCGCCACAGCGGAGGCCGTGACCGCGTCGGCGTTGATGCCGGAAACCGCTTCGGCATAGGACTTCATAGCGGCCCCAAAGGGCACGATGCCCTCCGAGAATACCCCAAGGTCATTGCCGCCGGTAAAGAACTCCATAAGCCCGCCCACCTGGGGAAGGGCCGCCTGGAGCTGTGCCAGGGATTGAGCGGCAGTGGCAGAGGCCTCTACCGCGCTGGAGTCGATGCCGGCCACCGACTCGCCGTAGGCTTTCATCGCCTCGCCGAAGGGGATGATGCCCTCGGAAAATTTCCCAAGGTCATTCCCGCCAGTGAAGAATTCCATGATGCCGCCTACATTGGGGAGGGACGCCTGGAGCCGGGACAGCGCCTGAGCCGCAGTAGCGGAGGCGGATACCGCCCCGGCATCGATGCCGGATACGGCGTTTCCGTAGGAATTCATGGCCTCGCCGAAGGAGAGAATCCCCTCTGCGAACAGGCCAAGATCGTTGCCCCCGGTAAAGAAGCTCATCACCCCTCCCACATGGGGAAGAGATGCCTGGAGCTCTGCCAGGGCCTGGGCGGCGATAATAGAGGCGGAAACCGCCCCCGCGTCCATTCCGCTCACCGCGTCGGCATAGGCCTTCATGCCCTCTCCAAAGGGGAGAAGGCCGTTTGCGAAGGTCTCCAGGTCGTTGCCGCCGGTAAAGAAATCCACCACGCCGCCAATATTGGGCAGCGAGGCTTGCAGCTCCGCAAGGGCCTTCGCCGCAGTGGCGGAGGCGGTTACGGCTGCGCTGTCCATGCCGGTCACGCTGTCGGAGTAGGCCTTCATCGCCTCCCCGAAGGGCACCAGCTGTTCCCCGAAGGTCTCAAGGTCGTTGTCGCCTGTGAAGAAGGCCACCAGGCCCCCGGTGTTGGGCAAGGTGTTTGCCAGCTCCACCAGGGTCTGTCCGGCGACCGTCGAGCTGGCGACCGCGTCGGTATCCAGCCCCGTCACCTCCTGGGCATAGCTTTTGATGGACGCCCCGAAGGACACCAGCTGCTCGCCGAAGGTGGCAAGGTCGTTGTCGCCAGCGAAGAAGGCTACGGCTCCGCCGGTGTTGGGCAAAGTAGCCGCCAGCTCCGACATGGCCTGTCCGGCAATGGCGGAATTGGTGACCGCCTCCACATCAAGCCCCTTGACCGCGTCGGAATAGGCTTTGATGGCCGCTCCGAAGGGTACGAGCTGTTCGCCGAAGTCGTCCATGTCGTTGTTGCCGGCAAAGAAGCCCACCGCCCCTCCTGTGTTGGGCAGGGTGGCAGCCAGCTCCGCCATGGCCTTACCGGCGATGGCAGCATTTTGAACCGCGTCGGTGTCCAGCCCCTTGATGCTTGCGGCGAACTTCATCATGGAGCCGCCGAAGCCCACAAGCTGGTCGCCGAAGGTCCCCATGTCATTCTCTCCGGCAAAGAATCCCGCGATGCCGCCGCTGTTGGGCAGGATCGCGGCCATCTCAGCCAGTGTCTTTCCAGCGATTGCCGCCGTGCTGACCAGGTCGCCGTCCAGTCCGGTAATGCTGTGGGAGAATTTCTTCATAGCCTCGCCGAAGGGTACCAGCTCCTCGGCAAAGGTGGAAAGGGACGAGCCGCCGGTGAGCCAGGAGGTCAGACCCTCCAGCAAATCGGTCGCCGTAATCAGCATGATCGCCCCGGTGAGGGCCTTGACGCCCTCCAGCATGGCCGGGTCGATACCTCTTGCCCCGTCGATAAAGGGCTGTATGTTGGTCATAAAGGCGGCCAGGTCCATGCCGATCTGGGGGAAGGAGCCGGATACCCCGCTCATAAATCCGCCCACGATGCCGCCGATAAAGCCGCCAATGGCGTTCCCGATGGTCTGCAAGAGCTGACCACCCTCGCTGATGAGCCACTCCAGGCCGGGGATCTGCGCCAGCGCGCCCACCGCCGCCAGAACAATGGCCAGCTCTGCGATGACAACGCCCAGACCAAGCACACCCACCATGGCGGAGGGGATCAGTCCGGCCAGAGCGCCCAGCGCCACCATAATGCCGCTCAGCAGGCCGATTCCGGCGATGCCCTTCAGCAGCGCGTCGGTGTCGATGCTTCCCAGCGCCGATACGATGCCGGAGAAGAAGGACATCAGCAGGTCCACCACCGACTGGATCAGGGTGGGCATGTTGCGGGCCAGCCCGTCGATCACCGCGATCAGGAACTGCATGATGGAGTCCACGATCTGGGGCGTATAGGCCACCAGGGCGTCCAGCACCCCGGCAACCAGCTCCAGAGCGCCCTCGGCGATGGCCGGGACACACTCCACCAGAACGTCCACCATGGTGAGGACAAGGGTCTTGACGGCCTCGCCAATGGCAGGAGCGCCATTCGTAATGACCTGTGCAAAAGCCACCACCGCCTCACCCAGCTTCTCCGCAATGGCCGGGATCAGCGCCGCGATGCCCGTGATGATAGAGGTCAGGCCGGCCACGATAATGGCTACGCCCGCTCCAAGGGAGGTTGCCAGGGCCGTAATGCCCACCGCAATGGCGGATAGGCCGGTTCCGACAAGGAGCAGACCTGCCCCAACGCCGGCAACACCAACGCCGATCAGAGCGAAAGCGCCGCCCAGGCCAAGAATCGTCGGCAGCAGCGGAGTGAGCAGTGCGCCGGCCGTTCCGATGACGGCAAAGGCGCCGGCCACCGTGACCAGCCCCTTGGCAATGGCTTCCCAGCTCATGCTGCCCAGCGTAACCAGCACCGGCGTCAGCACTGCCAGCGCGGCGGCAGCCACCAGCATGGCGGCGGAACCGCCCAACGTGCCGTTCATGAAGTTCAGACCAACGGCCAGCTCGGCCAGAGCCCCGCCCATGGTGACCAGGCTCTTTGCGACAGACTCCCAGCTCATGCCGCCCATGGACCGCATGGCGTCGGCAATGATGTTCAGCGCGGCTCCCACCGCGATCAAGCCCGCCCCCATGGTTACCATGTTCCGGGGCATAAAGCGCATGGCCACAGCCACCTCTGCCAGGGCTCCGCCCATAGCCAGCAAGCCCTTGCCGATCTCTGCCAGAGACATCCGCCCGAAGTCCGCCATAGCGGAGGCAAATATCTTCATGGCCGCGCCAATCTCGATCATGGCGGCTCCGGTGGTGATCAGCCCCTTGGCGCTTCCGGCCAGCTTGGTAAAGGCCATGATCTCCAGCAGGACCGCGCCGATGGCGCTCAGCCCCTTGACCAGCTCGCCAACACCCATCTGGGCAAAGTCTTTGCAGGCCGAGGCCAGCACCTTCATAGCGCCGGCCAGTACCAGAACGCCCGAGGCAGTGACCACCGACCTTCCGCTGAACTTGGCCGCGTTCATGAAGAGCGATACCTCTGCCAGCAGCACACCGACGCCGATCAGACCCTTTGCCAGTCCGGCAAGGTCCAGCTGGGCCAGGTCGGCGCAGGCCGAGGCCAGTATTTTGATTGCCGCGGCAAAGACCACCATCTGGGCAGAACCCTTGATGATGGAGCTTGAACCGGAGCCCAGCACCTTCGCGGCTGCCACCAGGGCAGCCATAAGTCCGGCGATGCCCGCAAGCCCCGCCGCCATCTGTTCCGGTTCCAGCGTGGCAATGCTTTTCAGCGCGGAGGCCAGAATCAGGACCGAGGAGGAGAGGGCGATCATTGCCGTGGAGCGCTTCATTGTTCCGCGGACATTCAGGTCCAGCTTTCCGAACACCGCCATGGCCGCCATCAGCTCGGTAAAGAGCACCGTGATGGCCCCCAGGGACGCCGTCAGCTTTTCACTGTCGATCAGGGAAATGGTGAGAATGGATGCGGACAGCACCGCGACAGCGGTCGCGATCTTCAGCAGGGCCTTGGCGTTGACGTCATTCTGCCAGGCCTGGAAACAGCCCTTTACGCCGTCCAGAATCCCGATCACGCCCTCCTTGATGCTGCCGACGCTGTCTGTGACCTCCCGGAAGGAGTCCAGGAACTTCTTAATGCCCAAGGCAATAGCGCCCAGGGAGACGCCGTTCAGAAGGTCGATAACGCCGCTGAAGTTCGCGTTGCTCAGGCTCTCCGCCAGCGCGCCGGCAAGGCCGCCGAATACGCCGATGATGCCAGAGACCAGGGTCTTTGCGCCGTTGAAAATGGTCTGGAGCATTTGCAGGAACTTGCTGTTCTCCAGGGCGGAATCCATAGTGTCCGCCGCGTCGCTGACCCCGCCGCCCAGGCCGCTCACCGCGTCGATGACCTGCCCGATGCGGGTCTGGATGCGTCCTAAAAGCGCCTGGAAGGATTCCAGGCCTGGGGCAGCAAAGGCGTCGGCGAGAAATCCGGTCAGTCGCTCGATCCCGGACACAACAAACTCCAGCGCCGAGGCGACCGTCTGGGCCACCGTTCCAAAGAACTCTCCCTGCTTGGCCGCCTCGTTGATGCCGACCAGGAAATCTCCGATTCCTGCGGTTATGGTGAGAATGCCGTCAGCCAGGGAACCGGCTCCGCTGCCCAGAGGCGCCAAAGCGTTGAAAATCGCCAGAGCGCCCTGCCGCACCAGGTCCAGCACCGAGAAAAGCCCCTTGAAGGTGCGCCCCAGCTTGTCCGCCCTCTCCTCGGAGAGGGTCAGCCGCTCAGAAAAGCTGCGGAGAGTCTCCGTAAGAGAGTACAGCTGGTCGGTGGTTGCTGGCGGAAAGATTTCGCGGAATGCGTCCTTGATGGGGGTAATGACGCTGACCAGGCCCTTAGCCGCATTCCAGACCGCCTGGATCAGGTTTTCCCGTCCGGAGGGGCGCAGGATCTTTTCCGTAAACTCCTCCATGGAGACCGAACCATTTTGAAGTCCCTTGTCCAGGGCTTCAATCTGCTCGATCATCTCCGCGGTGTATCCGGCCGCCTTGCGCTCCTCCTGGGACATGCCGGTCATCTTCTCCCGCAGGTTATGGACCGCCTGCGTCAGGGTCTCGGAGGATACGACCCCGTCCGTCAGCCCCTGCTTCAGCGCGTCACTGAAGCTCTCCGAGTCGGCCACCAGCTTGTCAAAGGCGTCGCCGCTCTCTCGGGCCACCTCCTGGATGGATTCAATGAACCCGCCCTCATCGGCGATGCCCTGGTCCAGCAGCTGCTTCCAGCCGGAGCTGAGACCGCCGCTGAGTAATTCGTTTCTCGCCTGGGAGGTCTCGCTGATCACGCCGCCAATGGCGTCGGACACCTCGGTCAGCACTTCCTTGGCTTCCTCAAAGTCGCCAACCAGGATTTCCCATGTGGTGGTCCAGCCGGACTGAGCGCTCTCCTTCAGGGTGTCCCAGAGCTGGGTAAAGGTCTTGACCTTGGTGGCGGCGTCCTCCGCCGTCTTCGCCATTTGGGCGATGTCCCGGGCCTGGGCCTCCGAGAATCCCTGCTGGATCAGGTCGGCCTCGCTGTACGCGCCGGCAAACTGCTTCAGGGTCTCGGTAAGCACCTCTGTGGTGAGCCACTCGCCTCTGGTGAGGGACTCCCGGAAGGAGCCGTACATATTGATGGCGTTCTGCGCGCCGGTGCCCAGCAGCTCGGAGGTGCGCACCAGGGCGTCCTGGAACACCTTGCCGCCCATACCGGCGTTGACCACAGAGTTCCAGTCCATCAGGGAGACCTTGCCTGCGGCCAGGGCCTGGGAGAGCTGGTACATGGCTGTGGATGCCTGCTGGGAGGTGGAGCCCGAAATGGCCGCCAGGTTAGCGATACCCTTGATGGAGTCCACCGAGGTCCGCAGGTTGACGCCGGCCGCGGTGAACGTGCCGATGTTCCGGGTCATCTCGGTAAAGTTGTAGATGGTCTTATCCGCGTAGGTATTCAGCTCATCCAGGGCCCGGTTCACCTGCTGGAGGTTGGTCCCCTCGTGCTGGGTGTTGGCCAGGATGGTCTGCACCGCCCCGATCTGGGTCTCATACTCCTGAAAACCCGTTTTAATGGGGTCGATTGTCAGGGCGGACACGAGCCGCTTTCCCGTGTTCACCGCCGAATTGGTGATGTTGGAAAGAGTCGTCATGGCGACGACCTGGAACGCCGAAAATTTGGCCTGGACCGTCTCCACAGACTTGCCGAGGACGGACATGTCGCACCGCTTCGCCGCGTCCCCAAGCCCGTCAAGGCTCTTGGCGGCGTTGTCCAGGTCCAGTCCCCGCTTGAGTTTGTCCAGCGTAGACAGGCTGGTCTGCACGTTCTGCTCGAACTGCCGGTTATCAAACCGCATTTCAACGATTCTCTCGTCGATCGTCCTGCTCATGACCGAGTCACCTCCTTCCAGGCGTATTCTGCTATCTGGTCAAAAATAGGCTGGATCGCAGGGTTGATGTAATCTCTTCCCTGTACCCAGCCTCCGGTCCCCGTGCCATGCCCGTATTGGAGAAGGATGGCGATGGGGACTCCATTTTGAATGTTGGAATTGTGAAACGAGATGGTGATGGTGTTGTTCTTGTTGGTAATCTCGTAATACCAGGAGGCGGCCGTTTCTCCGGAGTCAACCGGGGTTGCGGACGAGAGGGCCGCCACCCCCGCCCGGCCATACTTGTTCAGATCGCCGAGACGGACGGCCTCCTTTGCCCGTTCCATAAACCGGGTCAGCTTCGAGAAATCCCCCGTATGTCTGAAATGGATCACGTTCGGCCACCTCCTTCAAGATCAGCTTTTCTGTTTCCAGCCCTCGATGGCTTCCTTGAATTTATCGAAGCCGAACATGGCCGCATAGGCGGACATCAGCCCCACCACGATGGCGGCCGCCACCATGTACCAGGCGATGTCGATGCCCTTTACCGAGGCATAGGCCCCTCCCAGGGCCAGCGTCAGCGCCTCTGATACGAACAGCGCAACCAAGTTTGTGGGAATTTTGTCCCAGGTGATGCTCTTGACCACCTGCACGATGATGTTGGTCAGGATGGTGATTCCGCCAACAAGCATCAGCAGCGAGGAAATGATTTCCGCAGTCATCGATACTCCTCCTTAAATTGCCGGGCTCTCCACGGAGCCTACCGGCGTCTGTGAAACATTGGTGTTGAAATTGGCGGCCTTTGCCGTTTCAAAGGTGATGCCGCCCTCCCGGTGGTCGGATTTGCACAGGTTCAGATAAAAGCTGCACACCATGCCATGGGCGCCCCAGGGGAGCCCCACCATAGCGCCGATCCACGGAAGCGCGCCGGTGTATCCCTTGTAGACACAGTAAAAGGCCAGTAAAAAACCGCCGACAGTCACGACCCACAGCAGGGGACGAATGTCGGCGATCATCCATTTTGAAAACTGCGACAGGTCCGGCTTTCTTCCAGCTTTGCCTCCGGTTCGGCTTGTACGATTTCTCATCACGCAAGCCCCACCATCTTCGCAAGCCGGTAGAAGAGCTGGGCGGCCTGTTCACGGGTCAGCCCGGACGGCCACATCATGTTCGGCTTTCCGTCCACTGCGGTTCCGTTTCCGGCAAACAGCCCGACGCTTATACACCAGTCCCGCGCTTCCTGGGACCAGTCGCCGCAGTTGTTGTTCTGAAGACCTTTGAGATAATCCGTCATGGCGGCGGAGAACATCTCATTGAATTTTGTCTGGTCCATATCCTCGTCCTCCTCAGACAGTTTTGCATTTACCTCATCGGCGATCTGCCCGTGGCGGCTGTAAAGCCAGTCCCCTGGGCACGCCTTTGCCGCAAACCAGCGGTGGACGGTCATGTTCTGCTTATCCACCTGCCCGATCAGCGACTTGTCGCCCTTCCAGAGCAGCCGTTTGATCCCGTTTCTCCGGCAGATGTCCACCAGGAGGGCGATCAGGGACCGATAAGCCGCGTCAGATACCGGCCATCCCTGGTTGGCTCCCCCATTGTTCGCCACCTCGATGGTAATGGCCCGGTTGTCGTTGGAGCTGGAGGAGGTGCACCAGGAGCGATTGCATTCCTCCACATAGAGTCCGATCCGGCCGTCGCTCCCGATCCCGTAATTGCTGCTGGCCTTCCGGCTTGGGCTGGCGAACAGGTTTCCGCAGCTCTCCACCGTCAAATCACCGGCCATACAGTGGATGGAGATGGTATCGATGGCGTGCTTGCGCCTACCGGAATGGTTAGGGGACAGCTTTGTGTAGGAGACCAATGAACTGTTGCTCATGGCGGCCGCCTCCTTTCCTGCAAATTGGTCGTAATACTTCTGCCCGTAGGCAGCCCGGCGGGCTTTGGCCGTCTCACTCTGGTCGGCCGGGCGTTCAAACTGGAGCAGGACCGCGTCGGAGGCGGCCCGGACAGAACTGGCACTCAGCAGCATCTGCGCCAGGGAGGCGTAGCTTTCCGTCAGCTCCTTCCACAGGAACTCCAGCTGCGTCTCCAGATCGCCGATGCTCTTCTCCCTGCTTTTGGCAAAGGCCAGCAGGTTCTGCTTCCGGCTCCAGAAGGTCCACTGGGCAAGGCCGTAACCCGCTCCGTCATGGACAAAGTCGGCGTAAAGTCCGAAATCCACCTGCTGGGTGTATTCCTTGTCCGAGAGCCCCAGCTTCCTCTCATGGGTGTTCTGGAGATTGACGGGGTTCAGCCCGCTTTCGGCGTAGAGGTTTCCCATCAGTCCGGCGGCTCCGCAGTCGGAAAGCAGCTTCCCCTTCAGGAATCTCCAGATCCGTTCTTCATACATGGCGTCACCCCCTTGTGTTTCCTCTCTTCCTTCGCGCCGCGTTCAGGGCGCGGTTTTGTGCGAAAATATCCTTCTGGCTCATCTTCTTCTGCGGGCCAGTCTTGGCGCTGCATACGTTGATGAGCGTCATCAGCCGGTTCAAATGCCACTTCTGGCACTCGAAGGGGATTTGGTGGGAGATCATCCAGTAGTAGATGATCTCCGCCGTCACGATTTCCCTCCCCCGGCGGCCTCTCTGTTCCTTCGAGAAGGTGGTGGCCGTCATGGAGTCCTCGATGTAGTCCTTGACCACCGCCAGCAGCTGGGGTGTAATGGCGGTATAGACATTGGGGTCAACATTCTGGGTCAGGGTCATGCAGCGGACGTAGTCGATCTGCTCCTCCACCGTCTTCGACTTGGTGGACAGGTATGGCTTGTGCCACTTCGCCTCCCATTTTGAAAGGGAGACCAGAGAGTGCTCCAGACGAAGGGTCTGTTCCTTGGTCGTAATAAAGCAGCCGCTGTCGTCGTCATACTGCTCTGATTTAGGCACCACAAGTTCCAGCATCTCCGGCCCCCCCTGTTCAAACTCAGTTCTGCGGGGCGGGCGCGGGGGCCTTCTTCGGCTGCTGGATGACGCCGTTGACGAATGCGGCCGCGGCTTTGGCGTCGGTGGCCAGCTCCATGAACAGGTCGCTGTACGCGTTGGTCTGGGCGAAGGCGTCCCGGATCTCCTGATTCTTGACGAAACGCTTGCCGTCGGGGGACTTTTCGCCATAGGCCCGCAGGATGATGTCCTTGAACACGTTGATGATCTGCTTTCCGTCCTGGGCCGCGACCACGCGGTTGATCATCTCCACCAGACCGCCATCCACGGAAAGCTCCATCTCCGTCACCTCAGCGGGGGTCAGATTGAAGTAAAAGTCCTCGGTGCGGGGAACACCGTTGTAGTCCTCGTAAGTCATGGTTTTCTTCAGCATTGCAGTTTTCTCCTTTCAAAAATAAAAAGAAAGCGGAGCCCTCGGTGAATGATATGTACCCAGAATTCTGGACACATAAAAAATTGAATTAGGTGCACATGGAT
>ENA-OWPD01000980-OWPD01000980.1-human-gut-metagenome-genome-assembly--contig:-NODE-980-length-26461-cov-3.677876_pt1 | contig 26461 bp, 30 predicted proteins | sample MGYA00248262_ERZ651842 | MGnify/ENA primary metagenome ERZ651842 (study PRJEB26924, sample SAMEA4378253) | human gut metagenome | biome: human gut; feature: human-associated habitat; material: faeces... | reverse complement strand
CCAGATGTTTGTGAACCTTTCCAAAGGACAGTTGCTTTAGATAAATTCTGTAATTACAGAATTTATTGAATATTGAAAGCGGAAATACATCCTCTGCTATGTGGATAAAATTACCTAATGGTTTACTAATACAATGGAGTACTGCTTCTACTTGGGGAAACTTTACTTATCCTAAAGCATTCAAAGATATGAATTATAGTTTAATTGGTTCTTATGGAAATAATGCTAATAACTGGACACCAGATAGATCTTCAGTAACAATAAGAAAAATTTCTAATACTCAAGGAAATATTTATGCTTTAGAAAGAGTCAATGGTTATTGGCTAGCAATAGGTTATTAAAATTTAATACCAATTATTTTAAATATACCTGAGCCGTGTGTTTCATCTAATCCGTAAATAAAAAATGATTGTTTATCACTTATAAAAGTATAGTCAATACTTCCTTGTTTTGGATTTAAATGTCTATCTCCAACTCCATTATCATTAGTACTAGTTGAGAAAACTATATCCTCGACTAAAATGAATTGACTTGCTGAGTCAACTTGTTTCCCGTTGTAATTACCATAAGTAATTACAATAGCATCAAAATTTATAAGAGATTTATTTAAATTTATATTAGTACGTAATGGAGCACGAGTTGTTGTACTATATAAAACTTCTATTTTCTTGTTGTAATTCTGTAATTACAGAATTTAAATAAAAGTTACCTAGTTGAAAGTGGAAATAACAGTAATGGTTATTATCGTAAGTATAGTGATGGCTTCATAGAACAATGGGGAATAACCACAATAGCAGGAACACATGGTAGTAAATATGATATTAATTTTCCTATAAGCTTCAAAAATACCAATTATACATTTACACATTCAATTCAAGATATGACATATAGTACTTTGAGCGGAGCTATCTATTTAGTGTTAAAGAATGTTTATACAAATAAAATTAATATACAATATGGGATTTTAACTGCTGGAACTTCTCAAGCTAAAATATTTTGGTATGCTTGTGGGTATTAAAACTTAATCTGAAAAATTGTTAATAAATTATCATGAGCATTTCCAGAAGCACTTACATGATAATAATCATAAGTATTATCACTTCCATCATAATATAAAGTACTTTCATTAATTCCAGTATTTATTAAAGGTGGTGTTTGGTATAAATAAGGGTATAAAGAATTTATTTCACTATTAGAAGTTAATACAAATGTAAGTAATCCTTTTTTACACTTTATAGATTTAGAAGTTGTAAAATCTGCATATCCTCCACTAGCAACTAAGTATAAATTCTGTAATTACAGAATTACACTAATATTTCATTTGAAGAAAAGGAGTTTTCTGCTACAACAAGTTATAAAATGTTAAATAACAATTTTAAATATGCAATAGTTTCTTATAAAATTTCAACTTCCTCTAGTTTTTTACAACCTATGATTATAAAAAAAGGAGTTAATAGAAGTTGGAATGCTAATGGCTGGGATTATTATACAAATGCTTCTTATGATGCTTCTACTAATTCTATAAAAGCTGGTGGAATTAATATGGTAGCTATATCTATAATATATTTTAATTAAAAATATTTTTATATTTTATCTAACTTTAAAGTTAAAAATCTACCTATTAATAATAATTTGTATTCTTTTTATCCAATGATTAAAAAAATCTATATTAAAATTAATAAACGTAATGCTTTTATCTAGAAATTTTACAAAATGATGATATAATGACGATAGATTAAGGAGGCTTTATAAAATGGCAAAAATTATTTCTGTAAATGCAGGTAGTTCTTCATTAAAGTTTCAATTATTTGAAATGGATGACGAATCTGTAATTACATCTGGAGTAATCGAAAGAATTGGATTAGAAGATTCAATCTTTACGATTAAATATCAAGGAAAAAAGACTGTTACAACTAACCCAATTAAAGATCATAAAGTTGCAGTACAACTTTTATTAGATACTTTAATTGAAAAAGGAATTGTAAAAGAGTTAAATGAAATCAAAGGTGTTGGGCATCGTGTCGTTCAAGGGGGATCATACTTTGATTCTTCAGCAATCATTGATGAAGATGTTGTTAGTAAAATTGACGAATTAAAATCATTAGCACCATTACATAATCCCGCTCATTTAACTGGATATTATGCATTTAAGGAAGCAATCCCTGAAGCTGGAGCTGTAGCTGTATTTGATACTGCTTTTCACCAAACTTTAGATCCTAAATGCTATATTTATCCAATTCCATATAAATATTATACAGACTATAAAGTACGTAAATATGGTGCTCACGGAACTAGTCATTTCTATGTTTCTCAACGAGCAATCGAAATGCTTGGAAATCCTGAACATTCCAAAGTTATTGTGGCTCATTTAGGAGCTGGTGGATCTTTAACAGCTGTTAAAGACGGTAAATCAGTAAATACTTCAATGGGATTCACTCCACTTGCAGGAATTATGATGGGAACTCGTAGTGGTGACGTCGATCCTTCTGTAATCGATTATTTGATTGAAGAAGTTGGAATGGACATGAAAGAAGTTATTACGATGTTAAATAAAGAATCTGGACTACTTGGTATTTCTGGTGTGTCAAGTGATTTTAGAGATGTTCAAAATGCTGCTTTAGAAGGTAATGAAAGAGCTCAACTTGCAATCGATATTTTCTATCGTCGTGTTATTGCTTATATTGGTCGTTATTTTATTGCATTAGGTGGTGTTGATGCAATTTGCTTTACTGCAGGAATTGGTGAAAATTCATTCTTTGCAAGAAAAGGAATTTGTGATTTATTAAAAGATGCTTTAGGTATCGAACTTGATGAAGATGCAAATGTTAATGGTCAAGGAGATCGTTTAATTAGTACTCCTAATTCAAAAGTAAAAGTATTCGTTATCCCAACTAATGAAGAATTAGTAATTGCTCGCGATACAAAACGTCTACTAAACTTATAAAATAAACATGTAGCATTCCTGCTACATGTTTTAACGTGATGAAAATTAAAAATTTTTTAAAAGCAACGATTCATGAATCACTTTTAACAGGAATCTTGCTTGCTATCGTTGGGGGCTTTTTAGATATTTATACCTATCTTCTAAAAGGCAATGTTTTTGCTAATGCCCAAACTGGAAACATGGTTCTTATGGGACTTAAAATCGCTGAGCAAAACTATTTAGGTGCTTTATATTATTTATTACCAATATCAGCTTTCTTTTTAGGTATTGTTATTAGTGAATACATTAAGCATCGTTTAAGTAATGTCCAATATGTTGAATGGCAACATTTAATCTTAATTATTGAAATTATTATTCTGACGATCATTGCATTCATCCCTAAAGAGATTCCCTATAGTGTTTGCAACGTAACAATTGGTCTAGTTTGTTCTTTACAAGTAAATACATTTAGAACAACTAATGGTTTACCGTATGCCTCGACAATGTGTACTGGGAATTTGAGATCTGCCGGTCAAAAACTATCAGCATATTTATTCGCTCATGATAAAGATGCGTTACATCATTGTTTTCGCTATTTGATCATTATCTTCTTTTTTATCATTGGAGCCATTATTGCTACAGGTTTAATTAATATTTTTGGACAATGTGCGCTGTTATTTTGTTGTATATTACTTTTGATAACTCTACTCATTTTAGTTTATTAGCCTACTTGTTAGGCTATTTTTATTTTAACAAATGCTCTTTTACATACTTTATAATATCATCATGACTGCTCAAAACATCACAAAATGTCTTTCTTAAATCAAGCCGCTGCATATCAACGCAACGTATCTCACTCAACTGTAAACGACTTTTAGTCTTTACGCCCGACATCATCACTTCAATATCCATTTCAAATTCTGGATTAGCACTTGTTCCTTTTATAGAAGTACATGGAATAATCAGCATTTTATAGCCAAGATCCTTTAAAATATAACACCAGTGCCCATCCATTAATTCTTTAGGGAAACCACGTCCGATATTGAAATATGCTAATTGATGAACTTGTGGTCGATTAGAAAGATGATAATATGTACTGTCAATATCACGTCCATTTTCTTTAACTAGATGACAATAAAAATATTCTAGTTGATTTGTCAAATGTTTCAATGAACAGCTGTATTTTTCAACGTCATAAATACCTGTTTCTTCTAAATTCTCTAATGATTTACTTATTTCAATTAAATTTTCATGTACACTCATAATTTATCCCTCCTATTATCATTTACTCCTAAACTTGGAAAATCACTTTTATTTTTTACAATTTTTTTTAATTTATTCATAAAATAATTAAAAATTATCAGGAAATGAGTCAATGTAAATAATAAAACTAATTATTTATGCTTTATTTCTTTGCATCTATTATCAAATACTTCATATTATAATATGGGTTGCTTTTTTAATTTTATTTGTATATAATAGCAACTGTTATTAAGGAGACAGAAATACAAAATAGCGCCAGGACTAAGTAATTAGTTGACGAGGGCTAGACTTATCGAAATATTCGGCGGATGGTCTAGAGGTATGATACTACCTAAACAATGAACAAAAATAATGAGTAATCATTAAACAAATTCATTCGGTATCCTCCATTGATAACATAATAACAATTGAATAATCAAAACTATGGAGGAATTTTTATGTGTGGAATTACTGCGTTTTCCGGTAAAGAAGAAGCTTTACCATTCTTACTTCAAGGACTTTCTAAATTAGAGTATCGTGGCTATGATTCAGCTGGTGTAACCCTTGTAGATAAAGATAAACTTTTCACGATTAAAACGAAAGGAAGATTGCAAAATCTCATAGATCGACTAGATCAAGATACTCCAATTGGCTGTGTCGGAATTGGTCACACTCGCTGGGCAACTCATGGAGTCCCATCTAACCTTAATTCTCATCCCCATACCAATAATAAAAACACTATTTCACTAGTGCATAATGGAATCATTGAAAATTATCGAGAATTAAAGGAACAACTAGTAGCTAAGGGGTATAAATTCCATAGCGAAACAGATAGTGAAGTTGTCGTCCATCTACTAGATTCTTACTATGATGGTGATATGCTGAAAGCATTAAAAAAGGTCATTACTCACATTGATGGAAGTTACGCTTTATGCATTGTTTCTACTTTAGAGCCGGATGTAGTTTATGTAACTAAAAAAGACAGTCCATTAGTATTAGGGACAAGTGACTGTGCAAGTTTTGGGGCAAGTGATATTCCTGCTTTATTAGACTACACCAAAGATGTCTATTTTATTGATGATTTTGAAATTGCTAAATTATGTAAAAATAAAATAACTTTCTATGACGCTGAAGGCAACGAAATTCAAAAAGAAATTACACATATCCCTTATGATAATGAAGCAGCTCAAAAAGGCGGTTACGATACTTTCATGTTAAAAGAAATTCACGAACAGCCATATGCTATTAGTGAAACTTTAAGAGGCCGAGTTGAAGGTAATGATCGAATTATTTTGCCTGAACTAGAAATATTGAAAGAACGTTTTACAACTTTTAATAAAGTATATTTTGTCGCTTGCGGAACTGCATATCATGCTTGCCTTTCAGGAGCCAATATTATGGAACGCTTAACTGGTATTCCTACTTTTACCCAAGCCGCTTCAGAATTTAGATATGGTGACCCTATCATTGATGAAAAAACTCTGTGTATTTTTGTCTCACAATCGGGTGAAACTGCAGATACCATGGCTGCTTTACGTTTAGCAAAAAATAAAGGTTGTACTACGATTGCCGTAGCTAATGTTCTTGGTTCAACTATCTCGCGTGAAGCTGAAGCAACAATTTATACTTGTGCAGGACCAGAAATTGCTGTAGCAAGTACTAAAGCCTATACTACGCAAGTTATTGTCTTATTATTATTAGCAATGTATGTTGCACAGACCCTAGGAAAAGAAAATGATATCTATAAAGACATTATTAACGGAATTGCTAAATTGCCTAAACAAATCGAAAATATTTTAAAAGATGAACCACTATTTGAAAAATATGCGAACTATTTAAAAAATCAAAAAGATGCCTACTATATTGGGCGAAGTTTAGATTATGCTTCCGTCCTAGAGGGTGCTTTAAAACTAAAAGAAGTATCATATATCCATGCTGATGCTTATATTGCTGGTGAATTAAAGCATGGTCCAATTGCTTTGATTGAAGAAGGCAGTGTAGTAATTGCAGTTGCTACACAACCACATATAGCTTCAAAAACAATTAGCAATATTCAAGAAACAATTGCTCGAGGAGCAAAAGTCATTTTATTTACATTAACCGGTGAAGAGGTTGGAAATGTTGATGAAACTTATTACATGCCCGATGTAAATCCAATTTTACAAGCAGTATTAGTTGCAATCCCACTGCAGTTAATCAGTTATTATGCCGCTAAACTTAAAGGTTGCGATGTTGATAAACCTCGTAATTTAGCTAAATCAGTAACAGTTGAATAAATATATAAGAGCGTTGTTATCACGCTCTTTTTGTTTTCCAAGACATAAGCCACTAACAATCTATTCCCCTTGCATATCTTATAGTATGGAAGGAGATGAAACCCATGAATTCATGTAATCGAGATTTTTGTATCGATGACTGCTGCATGGACAATTGCTGTATTGAAGGTTGTTGCGTTGATGAACGTTGTGCCTTAGCGGCTGTTTTACAATCAGTTGCAATGCAAGAAGGTGCCTTAGCTGCAATTTTATGTGCTGAAAGTGAAAAAATTAAAAAAGCAGTATGTTTAGCTAAATGTATCGATGAATTAATTGCAATCAATGAATCAGCAGCACAGACAATTGGTACTGTAAAGGAACTAGAAAACGCATTAAAAGAAAAAGCCTGTTGTGCTATTGAAGCATTACAAGATCTACGCAATAATGATTCTTGTAAATAAAAACTAGTCTCTGGAATCTTCCAGAGACTTTATAAATTTAATAAATTAGTAGCAATCGTAAAATAGATCAACAATGACAAAGCATCAACGATCGTAGTGATAAACGGGCTAGCCATCACAGCGGGATCAAAGCCTAATTTATCAGCTAAAATTGGTAAAGTGCAGCCAACGATTTTAGCAATGATTACAGTAACTATCAAAGTTAGACAAACTACAGCAGCTATCATGATTGAAACATGATCAATAATCATCATTTTAATAAAATTACATGCTGCTAAAGTAACCCCAACTAAAATTGCAACTCTAAATTCTTTAAAAACAATTTTGACGATATCACTATGTTTGATTTCATCTAGTGACAAAGCCCGAATAATTGAGACAGAAGCTTGCGAACCTGAATTACCACCAGTATCCATTAACATTGGAATAAAAGCCGTTAAAATCACAGAGCCCGCTAAAGCATGCTCAAATCCTTGAATGATTTTTCCAGTAATAGAAGCTGAAATCATTAATAACAAAAGCCACGGTATTCTTTTTTTAAATGTTTCAAACGGGCCATTTTTAATATAAGGCTTGTCTGACGGTACCATTGCGGCCATTTTTTCGATATCTTCAGTTGTTTCTTCCTGCATGATATCAACAATATCATCAACTGTAATGATTCCAACTAAACGATTTTCATTATCAACCACAGGCATTGAAGTTAAGTCATATTTTTGAAAATCATGTGCTACATCCTCTTGATCCTCCATCGTATGAACTGTAATAAGATTATCGTTCATAATCTCCTCAATCAAAGCACTTTGTGATGATAAAACTAACTTTCTCAAAGTAACAATCCCCAAAAGATGACGAAAATTATCGATTACATAACAGGTATTGATTGTTTCTTTATCTACTCCAATACGTCTAATTCGTGCAATCGCTTCCTTAACTGTCATATCTGCACGTAAATCAACAAAATCGATATTCATATTACTACCTGCAGAATCTTCAGGATAGCGTAATAAATGATTTATATCACGACGAGTCTCAGGATTGGAAGCAGCAATAATTCGCTTCACAACATTAGCGGGTAACTCTTCAAGAAGTTCCATTACGTCATCTGAATAAAGATCATTAATAATATTCTCTAACTCTTTATTGGTTAACGAATCTATTAACGCATGTTCTCTGTCGCTTGACATATATGCAAAAATATCTGCAGCATCATCTTTTGGCAATAATCTAAATATACGTATCATATTTTCATCAGAAAAACCTTCGAGCATTTCGGCAACATCCACATCGTTCATTTCTTTTAAGATTTCTTTAATTTCCTTATATTTCCTTATTTCTAATAATTTTTCAATTAATTTAATTTGTTCCATTCGACTTTCCCCGTTTTTCATATCATTATTAATTATACCAAAGAGTATATGCTGATGAAAGACAAAAGGAAGATACCCACATCTTCCTTCGGTTTCTATTAAAATAATTTTTGTGGATAAACACCGACAGCTGTTAATTTTTGAATACTTTCAATAACTGTTTGTTTATCTTCTTTATATGTAACTCCAAACCAATTATCTAACGATTTTAACACAGTCACTTCAACCTGATTTTCTTTTAATAGTGAACCTATAATAGTTGGTAATAGATACTCATCTTTAAAATTATCATTCTCTAATTGAGATAAAAACAATTTGAACTTAGAATCTAAAATATCAAATATTTCTGGTTGTAGAGCCCACATATTCATTGATACCGGTACCTCGAGATCAAGTTCAATAATTTGATTTTCTTTTTTAACAAATGCACAATTATCACCTTTTTCAATATTATGTGTCTCAACAATATCACAAAGATGATTGTTTTGATCAACCGTGCACACCCCACGTGTTACACCACCATTATCACTCAAAGTATTTTTAAGTACAAAACTAACCATCGCAATCTGTTGTTTAGCCGTATTATCATGATTTTCATTTAAGTATTTATAAGCTTCTTCGTATGCCTGTTTACCATAATAGTCATCAGCATTAATAACTAAAAATGGTTCATTAATTACATCCTTGCAACATAAAATTGCCTGTCCTGTTCCCCATGGTTTTGTTCTTTGTTTAAATGTTTCTTGGTATTCGTCAGGAATATTATCTAGTTCTTGAAAAACATATTCAACATCAATAATTTGTTTGATTCGTGATCCAATCACAGCATCAAATTCTGCTTCTAAATCCTTACGAATAACGAAAACTACTTTATTAAAACCTGCCTTTTTAGCATCATAAATGGAATAATCCATGATTATTTCACCATTTGGTCCTACTGGTGCCAATTGTTTAATGCCACCTCCAAAACGACTACCAATTCCGGCCGCCATAATAACCAATGTAATATTCTTCATAAAGTCCCTCATTTCTAAATATTCTTCATTAATTATACACTATCTTTAACTATTTTAATAGTTATTGTAATAAGCAAATCGCAGCAAACAAATTAAAGTAGTATTAATATCAATATTTTGTTAGAATGAATATCATGGAGGGGGATTATGCAGACTTATCTATTATCAAGAAAATATTTTAAATTAGCATTTATTATTTATGCTTTTATCAATACACTTGCCCTAGGTTACCTAGGTTTCAATCTTAATATTTTGTTATTTATCATGATTGGATGGGGAGGACTTATCATTGGATGGGACTTTTATCAAAAACAAATTAATTACCATGATATTAAATTTATTTTAATTATTACCTATGGCCTGATTTTGTTCCTTGCAACAGCGATCAATCCATATAGTAATTTAAAATCATATTTAATTGCACTTTTACAGCTAATGATCTTTTTTTTAATCTACGGGAATCAAAAAAGTTTTTCATCAAACAATATCTACGATGAATTAAAAAGTATTATTCCTCTGACCAACCTATTAACCGGTCTAGCTGGAATCTGTTCTTTAATAATGTATTTATTTAAATTCTCGAAAATTCAAAATGGATGGCCAATCGGATTAGTAGGAAATCGATTATTTGGTGTATATTTTAATTGTAATCCTGCAGCCTTTTTGAGTGCAATTACTATTTTATTAGCACTTTATGCATTAAAAAACGAATATACACATCCACGATTATATAAACTAAATATCATTGTCCAACTATTATATATTATTTTGACTCAATGCCGAGCAGCTCTAGTTATTTTGGCTGTCATTTTGACTGGTTTAATATATACTTATTTTTTTAAAGATTGTTATTATTCAAAGTTAAAGAAATATCTATTTTCTTTAGGTCTTTCTATCATTATTTTCATTACTAGTATCATCACCGCTAACGGTCTATCATATTTAAGTGGTAATCATCACGAAACAAGCAGCCGTTTTCAAATTAATAAAGTAATTGAATCAATTGAATTGTTTTTTCAAGGAGATTTTCAGCCAAGTTTAGATCAAATTAATCAGATCAGCAGTGGACGTATTGAATTATTTAATACTTCAATTGAAATTTGGCAAACCAACCCTATTTTAGGAATTGGTGCCGGTAATTTTCAAACTATTGGTAGGCACCTGACCAACAGTAATGTTGTCAAACAAATCCAGGTTGTTCATAGTCATAATGTCTTTTTGGAAACTCTTGTAACAACTGGAATCGCTGGAGCGAGTCTATTTATAATATTTTTTATTGCTTCATTTAAATCTATTCTAAAATTATTTAAAGTAAAACAGCAAAGTTCCAATTATTTAAAGATAATGATTTTTACATTAATTGTTGTTAGTGAATTTATTGGCGGAATGTTTGACTATGGCGTTTTTTATGTTTATTCTTTATCAGCAACTCTTTGTTGGTTATTTCTTGGTTATCTACATGATTATCATTAAAAAAGCTTATTCAAAATAAGGGTGAACCCTCTCTTAAAAGCTGAGTTGAATTCAATTCAGCTTTTTTGTAAAGAAAAAAGACGCCAAAGCGTCCAATTATTTTCTTAAACCTAAACTTTCACATAAAGAAGAATATCTTTCAATATCTTTATTTTTTAAATATTTTAATAAATCTCTTCTTCTACCAACTTTTTTTAATAATCCTCTATTTGAATGATTATCTTTTGGATGTTGTTTGAAATGTCCATTTAATTTGTTGATATCTGCTGTTAATACTGCGATTTGTACTTCTGGAGATCCTGTATCTCCTTCTTTAGTAGCATATTTTTGCATAATAGCTGTTTTTTCTGCTTTAGTTAACATTCTAATTATCCTCCTGTTGTTTAACTTAGCTAACTCCAAGCTATACGTCGAGTACTCGTATATCCTAGACATTGCCGCGAATAATATTCTATCAAATATCTTCTTAAAGTCAAGTTAAATCACTAAATATTTAAATAAACTTATTTCTTTTTATAATTCCCCGATTGATAACTGCTAAGATTGTAAACTCTTTATCTATGACAACAATATCACCCTGATAACCAATTTCTATCTTCCCCTGCTTTAATCCATATAATTTAGCTGGATTAACTGCCGCCATTAGTACGGCATCATCGATTGAACAGTCACAATAACGCATCATATTAGCACAAGCTTCATTTAACCCTAATGTGCTTCCTGCAATTCTACCAGTTTCTTTGACTGTAGCATGTCCCCCGACAATTACAATATCTTTACCAGAAAAATGATATTGCCCATCTGGCAATCCCTTACAGGGATTAGCATCAGTAATCAAAATAATTCGCTCTTTTCCAATTGCTTTGTATGTCGCACGAATAACATCTTCATCAATATGAAAGCCATCCACGATAAGCTCACACATTAAATCTGATAAAATTGCACCAGTTACAACTCCAGGATCACGGTGCAAATGCTGTGACATTGCGTTATAAAGATGAGTAATTCCTTTTGCACCGTATGCTTGTGCCTTTTTTACCTCTTTAGCACTTGCACTTGAATGCCCCACATTCATCACATAGCCATGGTTACTTGCATAATTGATTAATTCTAAAGCATTAGGCAGCTCGGGGGCAATTGTCATTGCATTCACTTTTCTGCAAGTTGAAATATACTGATTAAATTCATCAAAATTTACTAAACGTAAATGTTCTTCTTTCATTACACCTTTATTCTTAATATTTAAATACGGTCCTTCAAGATGAACACCAATTAAATTATCTGGGGTATTTCCTTCATACATTTGTAAAAGATTCAATGTGTCGTGATGGCTTTCACAAACAATACTAGCGTTAAAACCAGTAACTCCCTCATCTAATAAGCTATCACTGATTATTTCTAACTCCTGCTTTGATGAACACTTATTAAAATCATATCCCATCGCCCCATGTGTATGGGTATCCAAAAGACCAGGAATAATATAATTATTTTGAACATCAATAACACTATCAGCTTCTAATCCTTCATAATCTTTATAAATACCTGTAATCTTTCCACCTTCAATCATCACCGCACCGTTATTAAGCCGTTTAATTCCATCAAGAATCACAATTCCATTTTTAATTAATGTTTTCATATCATGTCCCCTTTTTCCGTATAAATACATATGTTTCCACATCTGATAATGCTTCACAATATTGATAACCTAAATAATTAAATTGTTTTACTGCCTCAAATGAATCAATTCGATTTTCAATTAAATAACGAACCATTTGTCCTCTTGCCATCTTTACATAAACACCTATTTCCCTATACCCTTCATCACTCTCCTCTTTAAAGTGGCATTTAACATATTTTATGCTAGATGTTAAATATTTTTTTATGATTTTAGTATATTGTTTTGCCCCAAGATCTAGTATTTGATTATCATCTTTTGTCAATTCATCATAAATTCGACTGTTCCAAAACTCATATAAACTTTTAAATTTTTCTGTCTTTACTTTATTATTTAATTCTAAACGATATGGCACAACACCATCGAACGGTCTTAAAATACCATAAAATCCAGATAAGATGCGTAAATGTTGTTTTGTATATTCATAATCATCATCAGTTAAAACATGAGCTGCCGTATTAGTATATTGAATTCCTTCATAAGCTAGCAGTGCTGGAACTGTGTCCTTTTTTAGATCCATCATCTGATAATTCAAGTATGCAATTTGAGCAATTTGATCATTGCAACCTAACATCTTTTTTACTTCATCGACTTTTAGTGTCTTAAGAATTCCTAGCAGTTCCTCCGTTTGTGGCAAAAAAACAGGTAAACTTTCTACGTCTATATAATCAATATTATCGTTCATCCGTTTAGCTGGAGTAATTACAATTTTCATTTAATTTCCTTATTATAACTATCTTTAAGATAGTAGCGTCTTTTTCCCTTTGTCTTATTTTTATACTCAATTGCAGCTTTTGGACAAATACTGATACATGCCATACACTGTGTACAATGTTTATCCCAAATAGGTCTAGAATCAACTAGACTAATGTTCTTTAATGGACAAGCATGGATACATTGACCACAACCAATACAAGTATCTTCAACATGAAATCCTTTAGCCCTAACAAACATTGGATAAAAAAGCCTATTGACTATGCCACTATTAAATCGTCCTATAAACGTAGGTTTAGTTTCTAAAAAATATTTTCCTGCTTTGATTTCAGCTGCTAGTAAAAGTGCAGTTTCTACACCATGTGAAATAATCACTTCTGGATTTTCTGGTGCCTTAAACATAGTAATAAAATTTTCTGGCATAACAATCTCTCCGACTCCCATTAAAATCATATTTTTTTCATTACATAAACGGTTAATATATTTAGCAGCATTTCCAATATCTCCACCACATGTCATTATAAAATAAATTTTAGTTCCCGAAACAAAATGATTAGTCCGAATAAATTGCTCCACTACCCGAGGAATACGCCACGCATATGTAGGGCAAACAATAATATACTGCTGCTCTAATGAAACAATTAAATTATTTTTTAAACATTCATTGATAGAAACTAATTTATCTTCAATCACTGAATTAATTACCTCTGCAATATATCGGCTATTTCCAGTCCCGCTAAAATACAAAATCATTAAGCAATCTTCCTTTCATAAATATTTTCATATCTTCCCGAACACGTTTTTCCACAATCAATTATTTTAAATCCAAATTTTTCATATAAACCAAATTCACTACTATGTATATATATTTTTTTAAAACCCATTTTTCTTGCACATACAATAATTTCTTTAATCATCACTTCACTTAAACGTTGACCACGGTAATTCGGATTCACATAGATATAGCCAATAAAAGGCTGATAGCCACTATTATCTATACTATCACTTTCAACAAAAGTCGAAAAACCAACAATTTTATTATCATACCAAACCCCAACTACACACTGCCATTTAGTAAAATACCCTGTCTTCATTTTATTAGCCAAAGATTTACCAGCACGCCAAGAACAATTTTGAACATAGTCAATCATTGTATCCCAATATTCATCCGTACTTTTTAAAAATTTAATTTCTATCATTAAATTCCTCCCATCAAAAAAAGAAGATCTTATCAATCCTCTTTATTATAACATCATATAGATTGCTTGGGAAACACCGTCTTCTTCACATGCTCCAACTACCTGATAAGCCATTGCTTTAATTGTCTCATTAGCATTACCTGGCGCAAAAGAATACTTAAACCGCTCAAATAATGTAATATCATTGAGACCGTCACCTAAAACCATTACTTCATCTTTTGAATAACCTAATTCTTCAATAACATTTTCCAAAATCAATCCTTTTTGAGCTGCCTTATCGGTAACTTCAATATTATCATCAAATGATGATAAATAAGCTATCCCCTCAATTTCCTGAAGTTTTTCTTTAGCTTTTTCAATTAATGATACATCATTATTAAATGCTTCAACCTTAATAATATCAATTGAAGAATTAATAAAATCATCTAAGTCACCTATTTTTTTTAACTTCATACACGCCATATCTTGATTACAGCCATCATCTAAGTAGTCCTCTCGTTTGCGCTTGAACTGAACAACACAGCGATCAATAAAAGCATCACGAACAACATTTGGCTCAGCTGTTGAATAAAAACCATTCGCAGTAAAAATCATATAATGAATCTTTAGTTCATCAAATATTTGTAAAACTTGTTTAAAACATTTTTTAGGAAAATATGCACTTGATAAAATTTCTCCATTTTCATTACAAAATTGTGCTCCATTTCCTAAAATGCTAAAACATTTTAAATCATGTGCCTCTAATATCCCCTTAAGGCTTGAATAATCACGCCCGGTAGCAATTGCAAATTGCACTCCTTTACTTTGAGCATACCTAATTGCTTCAATATTTCCCTTTGAAATTGATGAATCATGCGCCAATAGTGTTCCATCCATATCTGATACAATTAATTTTATCATTTTTCATACCTCATACCTTTAATAAAGTTTATAGTTCTATTGTATCTAATCTTTTGAAACATTAAAGATATTTTCTCAATTAGAAATCTTTATCTAAAAAACCGTTAAAATTATCTTAACGGTCATGTTTTAATTTCTATTTTAAAGTATTAAAAACAATTCGGTTACGACCTTCTTTTTTCCCTCGATAAAGATTATCATCAATTAAATTGATCAATTCATCAAGATCATTGTATTCATTAGAATCCGCTAAGCCAAATGTCATTGTAATCTTAACTTTGTCATCTTTCCAATAAATACTCTCTTGATCAATCTGTTCTTGTAAGATTTCTAAATGCTTAAAAGCCTGATACCGATCCATATCTTCATAGATCAAGACAAATTCTTCACCACCCCATCTAAATACAAATCCCAGGTGTTCCATATGGGTCGAAATAACTTTAGCAAGTTGACGTAAAGTTTCATCACCTGCTTGATGACCATATGTATCATTAACATATTTAAAAAAATCAACATCTCCCATTGCCACTGCAAAAGAAGTGTTCTTTTGTTTTACACGCTGAATTAAACTCGCTAAAACCACATCACAACTATGGCGATTATGTAATCCCGTTAACGGATCTTTTCCAACTAAATCACTAAGAGACTCTTTCATCATAACCGCAAAACGCCCCATATCACCAATTTCATCATGACGCTGTAATACGTATGGATCTATTTCAGTCGTCAAATCTCCATTTGCTACTGCTCCTAAAAAATGTTTTGTTGTATTTAAAGCAAAAATCGTTTTTTTACTATAATAATAAGATACAATAATTGCAATTATCATAATTGTAACGATTGAAAGAGAAACAAGATAAATATTATGCATAATATGATTCATAACATCAGCACGTGGACGCCCCATAAAAAGCATTCCAACGACGTGCTGATCAGTATTTTTTACGGGCATGTAAAAACCAAAATAACTACTATCATTAATTACAACAGAATCTGAAAAAAATTCTTTATCATTATTTAAAACTGTTTCGATAACTTCATCTGGTGCAATCGTATCAACAACTCTTTTGCCATCTTCTTGACGAATTGTTGTTAGTATGCGTTTATCTTGATAAAACAAAGTTGCATCGACCCCGGTATTATTTTTAATTAAATCCACCAAATTAAAATCATTTTGAATATCTTCTGTTCCCTTATATAAATGGTTATTATTTAAGTAATAATCACCTGGATATTGCATGTCAAAGTCTTGATATGATACTCTAGCCAAATCTTCAAGATTATTAGCAACTTCGCCCTTTAAGGCAGTATAAATTAAACTTGAGGTTATAAAGATTACAAACATTCCTAAAATCAGTATCGGTATTACAGCTAACGACATTACATTTATCGCAAATTTTCTCTTTTTTCGTTTCATTTTTTTATCCCTATAAATGATTATTTCTGTTTGGTTTGTTGGTATCTTTAATAATTGTATCACACAAGCCATATTAGGTAAAATCAAAAATAAAAGCATGGTTTCAACCATGCTTAGCTATAACCTTAATTTAATATATTTTATCTGCAATCGCAATCACTAAAAAAATATTTTATTTCCATAAATAATCTAGATATATTTGATTTTCTAACTGCCAGGATGCTTCATTATGCTGACCTTTTTCCACAACATTTATATAACTAGATGCATTACTTTCAATCAGTCTATCATTAAAATATAAGATATTATTCAACATCCATTGAATCCCATTTTTCCCTTTGACCTCATCAGTTCCAAAACTAAAGTATACCCGCGTATCTTCCATGATTTTAGCTTGAGTATATTCATTTTTCAATTCTTCCATACACATTGAAATCGATGGCGATATACAAGCTGCTTTTGAAAAATACTTATTGTAATAAATAACAGTATAAAACGCCATTAATCCCCCCATTGAACTTCCAGCAATGCCTGTGCATTCACGAAACGGATAAGTGCGATACTTTTGATCGACGAGAATCTTTAATTCGTTAACAACCCAATCCATCAATATCTTTCCTTGTCCATTGAGATGACCAAAATATTTACTTTCTATTTGATAGGGACAATATTCACTTAAGCGTTTTTGTCCTTCATGATTACATTCAATTCCTACAATAATCAACTTTTTATCATAGGTATCAAGAAATTCCTTTAGTCCCCACGATTTTCCATAAGTAGAATCATAGTCATAAAATAAATTATGTCCATCAAACATATACATCACTGGATATTGTTCATCACTATCATAATAATCTTCTGGTAAATATACATGGATTGTTCGCTCTAATCCAAGTGGTGTGATTACTATATCAAACTTTTCAACCATAATGTTTCCTCACGCAATAGCTTTAATAACCAAAAATTGCTACTGCTGCTTTCATTTTTTCAATAATCTTAACATTGAATGGGCAATTTTTTATACATACCCCACATTCAATACATTCACTTGCATGATGAGCTAAAACTTCATAATGTTCTCTAACTGTTTCTGGTACTTCCCCTTGAGCAACACATAAATCTGCAAATTTATTTACATCAGCTATATTAATGCCTTTGACACATGGAGCACAATGTCCGCAATATACACAATTTCCTTCAAATGAATGTTTTGGTATATTAGCTAAAACATTAGCAAAATCTTTTTCTACCATACTTGCATCTTCATAAGCTAATGCCTCCATCATCTCTTTAATACTATGACTTCCTGCCATGATCGAAGCTACTCCCGGTCGCGTTAAACAATAATGAATACACTGTAACGGTGTCATTTTAACCTTAAACGGCGATAACTTTTCATCTAATAAATCTCCCCCTCCAAATGCTTTCATCACAGTTAATGCAACTCCTTTAGTTTGGCACAATTCATACAATTCTTGACGGACTGGATCAATATTAAAAAGCGGTTCCGCATACCTTTCATCATCCCACAAATCATCAACATTTTCAGATGGAGGCAACATATCATAACAAGGATTAATTGAAAACAGTATTACATCAACTAATCCTGTCTTAACAGCTTCAATTGCAATAAGTGGATTATGAGAACTAATTCCAATATGTTTAATAATTCCACGTTTTTTTAAATCCTTTACATACTCAATTACTTCACCATTAAAAACTTCTTCGAAATCTTTTTTAGCATCAATGTAATGGATCATTCCAATATCAATATAGTCAGTCTGCAGTCTTGCCAGCAAATCTTCAAACCCAGCTTTTACTTCATCCATTTTACGAGTTCTCAAATACTGTTCATTTTTCCAAAAAGTACATATATGCCCTTCAATGATCCACTTTTCACGGTTACCAGCTATCGCTTTACCAAAAGCACTCCGCCCATGTGGGTTTGATGAAAAAAAATCTATAAAATTTATTCCCATTTTTGAAGCCTGAGCAACAAATTTCTTAACTTGATCAGTATCCATTTTCATAAACCCTTCACAGCCTAAACCTATTTCACTAACTTTTAAACCTGTTCTTCCTAATTCCCGATATTTCACTTTTACCACCTCAAAATACATTGTACTACCTAAAGTGAACTTTAGGTCAACCATTATTTATAATAAAAGGATATATTTCTGTAAACTATCGTCTACAGAAAAGACATAAAATATAAAGGAATGCTATCAATATATTATTTTTGTACAAAAAAAATGTATTAGACACGGAAATAATTTTTTACAGAAGAACACTATTAAAAGCGATAGTTCAATTTATTATTAAAAACAAATATCATTTTCGTATTTTTAATAAGAGATTAATACACCCTTAATTATTAGGTAATTTCATCGAGCTCTGTAAATCATTATACCATAAACTATCATTGAACCAAATGTAATAATTAGAAAAAGCGGTGTAAACCATTTTGGCAAATTAATCATCAAAGTCGTATACAGTGTTAAAAACATAAATATTGTGGTGATACATAATTTCAGGGTTACTATCATTCCTTTTATTAATTGATAAACATGTTTTTGATTTTCCTTAGTAATAGCTACACCAGTATTCCACGTTTTAGGAAAATGTTCTATTACTGATAATCCCGCAAACATTATGATTCCAACAAAATAAACTATCCATAGCCCTGACTTACTTGTCCATCGATTGATTACTCCAGCACTATCATAATGTCCTGGAATTTGATCCGGGATCATCGTCCAATTAGTTACCAAAAAGACTAGTGTTCCTGTCAATATTATTATACAAAGAAGATTTACTATTTTATGATATCTAGTTGAAGGCACTTTAATTTCATCCATTTTAATCACCTCTTACAAACAATATTATACTCCCTTGAAATATCACTTTCATCATTAATGATAAGTCATCATCTTATTTTAAAGAATACTGAAATACTGCAGTGCTTTTAAAATTCCATCTTCGTCTACATCAGCAGTCACATAATCAGCAATTTCTTTAACTTTATCATTACCATTTTCCATTGCCACTGATAATGCCACATGTTGTAACATCTCAATGTCATTCCCACCATCACCAAAAGCCATTGTTTCATTACGATCAATATGGTAAAAATCTAAAAACTTATCAATTCCATTTTGTTTTGTTCCTCCTTTGGGAGAAACATCACAAAAAAGTGGATGCCATCGCGCAGAAATACAATTAGGCATAATCTGCATTAATTTTTGTTCTTCCTGCTCATCAATAAAGCACATACATTGATAAATTTTTTTATTAACTACATCACTACAATCACCAGCTAGATGATCATCATTCAAAGTAATGCGATGAATTTCATCAACTCGAGCATCACGAAGATTAAAATATTTATTATGTTCTTCCGTGAACCCACATGGAAAAGGATGGTCTTCTAAATAATTCAAAAGTTTCTGTAAATCATCTCGTTTAATTGTATTTTCATATATTATTTGATTATCAACATAACAATACTGACCATTTAAGGTTATATAGCCATCAAACTCAATCTCATCTAAAATATCTAAACCATCCTTTCCCCGTCCTGTAGCAACAAAAATTTTGATTCCCTTTCCTTTTAGCTTCTTTAACGACTCGATAGTTGAGGCAGGTATTTGATGATTTTTAAAACTCACTAGTGTTCCATCAATATCAAAAAATATCGCTTTTATCATTTCTGTTTCTCCTTTTACTAATTAATATGAATATATCATTTGTAATTATAATATAAATACTATTTTTATTAACTGAAGTCTAAAACAAAGGAGTTAACTCCTTTGTTTACTACTGCTCAAAAATTCTTTTATAGCAGTGGATGCTGCCACGGCATTTGATAATAACGAAGGATGCTTACCCGTTGGAAAGATAATCATTTTAACAGGTGGATGCTCGTATATAATTTTTTCATATTCTTCTATGATATCACTGTGTAACATCGCATCCTTCCCACTAGTAATTAACAACAATAGTACCTTTAAAGTATTTAAAGGTACTTCTACGGTAAACCTAAATCAATTCGTCTTAACAGTGCCTCAGTATCTTGATTCACTAAAGTCTCCCAATTATCACTTTGACACCATTGATAAAATTGTCTTGCTGCAAGATTGTTTATTGCCATGACCCACTCCTCGATTAATGCTTTGGCAAATCCCCGACGAAGAGTTCGCCCATCAAAACTATCTGCCACTACACAAGTGATTAAATCTGAGCGTCTTAATGCAGCATTAACTGCACCCCAAACACCTCCACTTGTTTCGATTAAAGTAACATCTTTAATATTTAAGGATTCTAATAAAGCGATTACCTGATCAGCTTCTTGTCACCATAAGTCAGTAGGAAACCTCGCTATTCACTGTAATTTACCATGTCCTAAAAAATCAATTAAAATAAGTTTATACTCATCTTGATATAGTGATAAAATTTATTCAAACACTCCAGCTGATGCTGTATTTCCATGCAAAAACAATAGCGGTTACTCTTCCCCTAACATCTGACAATAAACATTTTTTTCTTGTATTTAAAATATATCATATTCTGCCTCCTGAATTTTTTATCGAGCAAGGCTATAAACAGTAAAGCCCTGCATGCTACTGTTTAATCCAGATCCCCATTCCCATCGCTCCTTTTTGAACAAATTTTATATACATTTATCATATCATCTTATTTTATCTTCCACAAACGAAACACCTGTTCAACAGTAGCTATTAAATTATTTTTAGCATTACTGCTCTCCATTGCTTCCTCTAAAGTTGTAACACCACGAACAATCGGAAAATAAGCATCGATACCTTGGTGATTACATTCATTAGCATCCGCTGTCACACTTCCAGCAAAAGCAATTACTGGCTTATGATACTTCTTCGCTAATTTAGCAACCCCTATTGGAGCTTTACCCATAGCTGTTTGAAAATCAAGACGCCCTTCACCAGTAATAACAATATCAGTATCCTTTATATATTCTTCTAATCGTGTTTCTTCTAAAACAATTTTAATACCTGATTCTAATTGTGCATTTAAAAATGTCAAAAATGCAAAGCCTAGACCACCGGCAGCTCCAGTACCGGGTAGTTCCGGATCAGCGTTAGGATATTTTAATTTCGCTAATTTAGCATAATCATTAAGCCCCTTATCCATTTTTTTTATCATTTCAGCAGTCGCCCCTTTTTGCGGTCCATAAACAGCACTACTCCCTAGTTTACCACATAGCGGATTATTAACATCACAAGCAATTTTAAAAGTACACTCGTTCAACGAAGAAACAACCCCACTGTCATCGATTTCAACTAATTGTTCCAGTCCTTGTGCTCCATATGTTACTTGATTTCCATATTTATCTAAAAAACGGTAACCTAGTGCCTGTAACATTCCTATTCCTCCATCATTTGTGGCACTACCGCCAATCCCTATAATAAAATGCCGACATCCCATTGTAATTGCATCAGCAATAATTTCACCAACACCGTAAGTTGTTGTCAGTAAGGGATTTCTCTGATCTGGAGCTACCAAAGTAATTCCTGCAGCACTCGCCATTTCAATAACTGCCGTCTTCGTTTCTGTAATAATTCCATATTGACAAACTACTCTAGTGCCTAATGGCCCCGTAACTTCAAGAGAACGCATATTTCCATCCATACCCTCGGTTAATGCCTCAACCGTTCCTTCTCCACCATCAGCTAGTGGGCTTACTATTACTTTTGCATCATCATATACATGCTCTATTCCTGCTTTGATTGCTTCTCCAGCTTCAATTGAAGATAAACTTCCTTTTAACGAATCGATCGCAATAACTATTTTCATTATTTTATCCCCCTTGTTTTTCTTAGTTATAATATAACAAATTATTTTTATAAATAATATGTTATAATTAACATGTTATTTAAATAAAATGCATATTTATTTAGTACTTATACCAAAGGAGGATTATATGTATATTAATAACCAATTAGCTACTCAAATCGTTGAAACAGTTAAAGATATTTGTGACCACGATATTAATTTTATTGATTGTCAAGGAATTATCTATGCCAGTACAGATATAAAAAGAATTGGTTCCTTCCATGAAGCTGGTCTTTTAGCCATCAAGGAGAAAAGAATTATCGAAGTGTATGATGATACTAGTTTTAATGGTAGTCTTCAGGGAGTTAATTTACCAGTCTATTACCACGATCAAATTATTGCTGTTATTGGAATCAGTGGTAAACCTGATAAAGTAAAAAAATATGCCTATTTAGCACAAAAAATCACAAATCTATTAATTCGAGAAAAAGAGCTGAATGAATTTAATCGTAGCCAGGCTGAAAAAATGCATTATCTGTTACAATCATTACTGGACCAAGAAAACCTTGACTCCCAATATTTTTCAGATATGTTAAAATATTTTCAGTTAGATTTAAAAAACAATTATCGTCTTTTGATTATTTTAGCAAAACGGCTCGTAAATGAGCAGTCTATTATCCAAGAACTTCATAGCTTAGCCATTCCGGTATATCACTATCAGTACCCCAATCGTTTTCTAGCAATAATAGATGCTGATTACTTTAATAGATGTGAATATAAGCTCAAAAAACTTGCCGGTAATCAGGTTTCAATAGCTGTTGGTAAACAAATTCCTTTAATAAAACTTAGTGAATCTTATCATTCTGCCTTAATTGCTCTAAGAAATATTCAAGACCATCAATATATTAACTATGATGTGTTAACACTTGAAATTATTCTTCAATCAATATCCATTTATGACAAAAAAGACTATCTAAATAAAACAATTGCAATGTTATCATTAGAAGATTTAAATTTATTACACATATATTTTGAAGAGGATATGTCCTTATTAAATACTGCTAATCGTCTTTTTATCCATAAAAATACATTACAGTATAAATTAGATCGTATCCATAAATTATGTGGTTATAATCCACGAAAATTTCGTGATGCTAATATTTTATATTTAGCTTTAAAATTAAAATAACAAAAATTAGTATATTACTATTTTTTATTCTTCATGATATTGCCAATTCCAGTCACCATGATAAATCATCCGTTTGTTCATTCCGCCATCAATCGTAATCGTTTCTCCGGTAATAAAATCTTGCCCACATAAAAATAAAACCATTTTAGAAATATCCTTTGGTGTTCCTACTTTCCCAGCCGGTAGAGAAGCCTTATCAAGTTCACCAAAATTTTCTATTTCATCAACATTGATCCATCCGGGAGCAATACAATTAACTAATACGTTAGGACCCAGTGATATCGCTAATGCATGTGTTAAAGCTACGATTCCACCTTTTGCACTGGCATATGCCTCACTATCGGGCTCTGACTGAAACGCTCGTGAAGAAGCAATATTAATAATCTTTCCTTTATTTTTAATTAATTCTTCTTTACACAATCGACTTAATTCATAAGGGGCTTTTAAACCTATTGAAAGTACATAATCAAAAGTATTATAATCAATATCCGATAATATTCCCCTCATCCCTTTACAGGCATTATTAACTAATACATCAATTCGTCCTAACCTTTTTTTAGCAAAATCAACATAATTTTTCAATGTATCTGGATTTGCTACATCACCGTAATAATAGTATAAATCATGATATTCACTTTCAAAGCGTTTTGATGCCTCTTCATTAATATCTATGAAACATACTTTATCCCCTTGCCTTAAAAAATCCAAACAAATTTGTTTTCCAATCCCATGAGCGCCACCCGTAATTAAAATACCACGTTGCATCATCAATTCCTCCTTTATTATCGTTTTTACTTTCCTAAATACTTCTAGTTCCTAGAATTCAACATCCATAGCTTGCTATTTTCCACTCACCATGCATGTTAACTTCCAAAATTAAAAAAAATTTATCACAAATACTGTTAATCTCTAAATTTTCGATACCAATTGTCTCGTCAACCTTGATTTTACCATAAACAATAATTTTCCCACCATCAAAATTTTGATTTTGCTCATTTGTTTCATCAAAAGATAATTCCAATAAGGTGCAATTTGCAAATTCCATTTCAATTTCATCCATAGCTGCATTGATTTCAATTTGATTATATCGTGTTTCTGTTTTAATTTCTCGACTCACAGCTGTTTTACATCCACATAAAATAATACTAATTAAAATTTTTTTCATATAACCCTCGATTTAAATTATCAACTTTTTCTAATTATAACAATTATTTTTCATCTTGGATTAAGTAACTGTACAATCTTCATACTTATTATAAAAAAAGAATTATGATATCTTAATAAAGATATCAATAATTCTTTCTATTATACTTCAATAAAAACAGTGTTATCCATAATTAATCGACTTGCTTTAATTCTATTTAAATCACGTTTCAAACTTTCAATATCAATTTGATTTAAAACATCTTCTTTAGACACTTGATTATGTGCGGCAATTGCTTCTACTTGTTGATTTGCTTCTTCATCACTAGTCTCTAAATTTTCAATCGCCACAATTTCATCAATAATGGCTTCAAAAGTTGCTTGTTGTTTAGCTGAAGGTGCTAATTGTTGTAATAATGTCTCTTGATTCATTCCCATCATTTGTAAATATTGTTCTAATTGCATTCCTTGACTAGCAAGTTCCATACTGATATGTTGAAGTTGTTGTTGCAGCGCTTTTTCAATATCACTTTCCTCTACTTCTACTTCACAGTCATCAATTAATTTTCCTAATGCTGCATTTTCTTTAGCAGCCATAAATGCCTGTTCATGTTGGGCTTCTAAAGATGCTTTTATATTATCGCGTAATTGATCAATCGTTTCGATTCCAGGTGCATTTAGCGATGCTACAAACGCATCATTTAACTCAGCTTCTTTTTTCTCTTCAATTTTATGAACAGTTACCTTAAAAACAACATCTGCTCCAGCAAGATCTGCAGCTCCATAATTTTCTGGAAAAGTTAAATTTAATTCTCTTGTTTCACCTTTTTTCATCCCAATCATTTGTTCTTCAAATCCAGGAATAAATTGACCAGACCCGATTTCTAGTTGAAAACCTTCAGCTTTTCCACCATCAAAAGCAACTTCATCTTTAAAACCTTCAAAATCAATAGTTGTTACATCGCCATTAGTAACATCACCATCTTTTTCGATTAGACTTGTACTTTGAGCAACTAAACGTTGAATCTCATTATCTACCTCTGTATCAGCAACAGGTTGTTTTGTTACTTCTGCCTCGATTCCTTTATAATTGCCTAACTTAATTACTTTACTCATATATTTCCTCCTATTCGCAATATTAAGATTCTAACATAAATATCAAAGTAACTTAAGTATTAATTAGATTTTATTTTATATTATTAAAATAAAATTTATTTTTCTATATAAACAGTGTTGATCTAGCATTTTAAAGGTATAACAAAATTTTGTAGGTTTTTTTCATTTTCTTGCTTTAACATAAGTAGGTTTTTTCAACATTAAAAGGGTTCCTTGTTATAATTATTTTGTCTAGATATAAGTATAAACAGAGAAGCCCTTATGAAAAATTTTATCATTAATTTATTAGATTTAAAACAAGAAGAGGTAGAGAACATTGAGACAGTAAGAAACTCAACCACAAATATTGTTATATGTACATCTTAATGGATAACCTTGCAGATGTCCTCAATGTCTTAAACTAACTTCTAAAGTAAAAGAATATAAAAAAAGAAAATATGTTTATCAAATCATAAATGCTACTGATACATATATTAATTACGAATTAAGAAGAATGATATGTCCTTACTGAAGGAAAACATTTAATGAACCAAATTCTTTTGATAAGAGTTATAGTTCTA
>ENA-OWPD01000952-OWPD01000952.1-human-gut-metagenome-genome-assembly--contig:-NODE-952-length-27084-cov-8.701654_pt1 | contig 27084 bp, 27 predicted proteins | sample MGYA00248262_ERZ651842 | MGnify/ENA primary metagenome ERZ651842 (study PRJEB26924, sample SAMEA4378253) | human gut metagenome | biome: human gut; feature: human-associated habitat; material: faeces... | reverse complement strand
TATAGCAGAACTGTAAAATATAAAAGAGGTTGTGCCAACGTTTTGACACAACCTCAAAAAGTATGATTATACTTCTCAAAAAAGTGTTTATCCTGCATTTTTTTATTTACAACTACTATTTATACTCAGAAACTCGGATATTTTTCTTTGAGCTTCCTCAAAAAAGGAGGGGTAATCTGTAAAGTTTCCACAGCGTTAAAGGGAGGAAGCAAGACACAATTATTCTCCTTTATCAGTACCAAATAACTTATATTCAAAATAAAAGATTGACTGATTTGTGTCAAAAAAGGATGATAGTTTAATATCATTTGTGAGTTTACACTCCTTTTCAGTTTTAAAACATGCCCATCATACAACATGGCTTCCCATTGTCTTCCTTTTGAATTATAGCGAAAATACCCGATCTCTCCTAAACGAATTAATTGCAAATTTCCTGTTGCAGTCGTACATAAAAAGATATCGTTCTGATCCCCGACTACAGAAGAAATCCGTATAGCAGCAAATTCACTGCCTGAAATAAAATTTCTCAATATTTTTTCCCGTTGACTACGATTATTCGTTTCCATAATATACTTCTATTTTTTATATTTTCTACTCCCAAACAACTACACTCAATACAAATCAACCGCTTCATTACGAATAACAGTTCCCTTCCTGTCTATGATAACACTTGAATAGCTATCTTTTAATGTACATAAAAACAAGTCTTTGCTAATAGCCGTAATATTATCATATAAAACCGGAGTTATAGGTTTACCATTTTGTCCCATCAGACCATAGCTATTGTACACACTATAACTATATAATCCTGTCGGTTTCTTAATCGTCTCCCCTCCATCTTTCGTTTTTTCAAAGCTGTCATATTCCAATATGGTAACACCACTATAAATATTCTCATTCAATACTTTTCCATCATAACCAATCTGTACCTGACTTCCATCTTGTTTATCAGCAATCATATAATGCTCCAATAACTGGATATATTTATATTCTGCAGGAAGAAGTATCTGTAAAGAGTCGTCAAGCACACCACTAAGTTTGCCAACATCAAATATTCTCTTTCCATATTGGGGAGTATGTATACAATCATAAGAAGGTCCCAACACCCATTTACCCTTCTTGTCTATTACTCCGCATTTACCTGACATATCGTACATGCTACTATATCCATTACGAAAAACAAATGCCACACTCTTCGCATTATCTTTCAAATAAGGAAATTGAAAATCGATTACTGTCTTTCCTTGACGATCTATAAACCCAACCTTTTCGCTCGATACAACAGCAGCCAATCCCTCGGAAAAGACCCAAGCATGTGCATATTGTTCCGGAATGACAGCTTCACCGGTGAAACGATTAAAATAACCACGTTTCCGGTTCTTCGAGAAAACCACCAGTGTGTCCCTACAAGACTCCGAACTCAATAACCAATCAATATCTTGGATCGTAGTTTTTCCTGTAACCATATTCTCAATCCTATATTTCCCATCTTTTATATAAGAGTGACACTCACTACTATAGATATCACCTAGATATTCTGAACTCTTACGCGCTGCGTAAAATTCAACACTCACAAGAATACTTACCCAGCATACACATAACACTGCAATAAGACCAAGAACTCGCCCAAATGTAATTTTCTTTAATGTTTTCATTGTTTCATGTATTATTTTCATTACCCTTAAAAAGATATTTATCTCTTTATGAAATATCAATCTTTGTCTCTTCACCATTTATATTGATATAGATGAAGAGTAAGAAGTAAATCTAACACTATAAATAAAAAACTTTTCTATTGATAGATTATAGACTAATACTTCATCTATATTAGAAAACAACTAAAAACAAGAATTATTAATCTCATCATTTTAGATGATTATGAATAAGAATATAAAAGAAATGGGAGACGGCTTCTATATCGTGACAGAAGAGGGAAGCAACGGAATGGGCGGTTTTTGCTGGCATAATGTTGAACTCCGTAAACACGACGATCCATCTTTTTGCGCAGAAATACTTCGCAATCAACAATTCGTGAATTTCCCAGGACTGGCTCATGGTAAATGGGAAAAAGACATCGCGATGGAACATGTCATTAAAGAAAACAGATTCGCTAGTTTTATCTATCCATTTGTTGATGATAAGGCTGTATTCAGTTGGACAGTACAACCTGACGGAAGATACTGGGCGGATGAAGACGGCTATGGGATGACAGATGACAATCAAGTCACCCTATATGCACTCTTTAATAAGGAAGGGCGTTTTATTACGTTATTTTCCGATCAGGTTCCTGACCAAATTAATTACAAAAAGATAGTCCACAATTAGATAAATATAACTACCGCAACTTTTTTTGCTTGTGGCTTCTTTTTAACTTCACATTCTCCATTAGCTAATAAAAATTCGTTCCACCTAAGTTGAATATATGTTTTCACCTTAAAATAGAGAACATACATCCAACTTTAGTAGAACGAAAACTAAAATGTAGATTAAATAAATATTTATGAAAGAACAGGAAATAAACATAGCCTCATAACAGACAATCTTTTATAATCATCCATATGATAAGTTTAGCTTAAATTCACAGTACTTATTTTGCTTTTTTCTTTTTCTTCGCGTTATTCTTCTTACGCATATCCTGATACTTCTTATATTGTTCATCGGTCAGAATGCTTTTTATTTTAGCATCGACTTCCTTCTTTTTCTTTTGCATTTCTTCTCGTGAAGGTTTTTCATCCGATTTATTTTTTGCAGGTTTCATCTCTTCCATTGCAGCTTTAAAATCTTTGGCCTGCTTTTCATTCAGTCCCAAATCGGTAACCATTTTTTCTATGCGTTTCTCTCTATCAGCTTTTCCTTTCTGATGATTTTGAGCCATACATACAGTTGAGCCAATCAATAGTGCAACTGCCAAACTTAAAATTTGCTTTCTCATAATTCTAAATATCATATTAAGTGAGTAATGTATGTTAGACCTCACAAAAGCTTGAAAGTTAATTCTACGATGAAAAGAAAATCTGCTTTTTACATTATTTATTGTTTCTCCACATTGTAAATATTCAGCCGGATATCAGTGTCATTCAATTATTTCCATTACTCTTCCCTACCTCCTCCTAGTGCCTGATACAGATTGATTATTCCTTGTATCTCCTGAAACCGGTTACTCACCTGTGTCAACTGTGCTGTCAGTAGAGTTTGCTGGGCGGTGAGGACTTCAAGATAAGTGGAATTTCCATGTTGCATAAGCAGCTGTGTGCTGGTAACAGCCGTTTGTAGAGAAGAGATCTGACGCTGGTAAAGATCGGATTTATCCCGGGCCGTTTGATTTTGCTTCAAAGCATTGTTCACTTCAGCACCGGCATTGAGTAGGGTCTGCGTGAAAGACAACTTCGCTTCTTCCTGTTGCGCTTTAGCAATTTTTAGACGGGCTATATTCTGCCCCTTATTAAATAAGGGCTGCGTAAGGGAGCCAACAGCTGACAGCAACAACTTACCCGGATTCATAACCACCTCACCTACTCCATTTGTCCACCCGGCAGAACCGCTGAGGGTGATGGATGGATAAAAGGCAGAGCGGGCCTCATTAGTCGTGTAAAAGGCTTGCGCTAAAGCCAATTCTGATGATCTGACATCAGGACGATTAGCAAGAAGTTGTAAAGGGATACCTACGGATAAATCCTGTGGCAAAACCTGTCCGTCCAGTGTGCCACGACGGATAAATTGCGGAGTTTCTCCCAGCATCAGACAAAGACTGTTTTCCGCCTGCCTGATTTGTTCCTTTAGATCCAAAACAGTGGTACAGATGGAATAGTAGGTGGCTTCGGTTTGTGCCAAACCTGCTTCGTTACCTTGACCGGCATTTTTCAGAGCTTGCATAACGCGTACACTTTCTTTCCATTTTACTTCTGTTTCCTCGGAGATGGCCAATTGAGCATCCAGCATTAAAAGTGTGTAATAGGTATTCGCCAGATTGGCTATCAATTGTGTCTTAACAGCGAGTTCATATTCCTGACTTTGAATATAAAGAGCTTTAGCACGACGGTTGGCATTCGTCAGGCGACCGAAGATATCAATTTCCCAAGAGGAAGTAATAGGCAGGGAATAGCTCTGTCCAGCTTTCCCCTTATCGAAACTACTTACAGTGCCCTGCGGTGAAAAAGCGAATGAGGGCAGATAAGCCAGGCGGGCCGAACTAAGCGAAGCACGGGCTTCTTCCACTCGCCAGTGAGCGGACTGTAGATCAGTGTTATTCCGCAACCCCTGCTCAATGAGGGATTGCAGATGAGGATCGACGAACAATTGACGCCAATTCAACTTGGCAATATTATGAATTGTATCAGAAACCGTTTCCGCCGCCCCAAAAAGATCTTCGGGGACGGTCGTTTCTGGTTGATATTTTGTATAGATGCCGCAACTACTCAGCATGAGCGTCGTTATGGCAAGGGTGATGATATTTCTTTTCATTTCTTCTTATTCTCCAAATATTGTTTTCTTTCTTCATCGGCTTTCTCCACCTCTTCTTTTATCTGCCAGTCAGCAACAGTGGCATCAAACTGAATCGGTCGCACTTTCTCCTGTATTGCCTGGAAGACAATAAACATAGCCGGCACAATGAATGACAGTGCCAATGTACCCACCAGCATACCGCCTACCACACCCGTACCGAGTGAACTGTTTCCGTTGGCTCCTACGCCAGATGCTAACATCAGAGGTACCATACCGAAAATCATAGTCAGCGCTGTCATAAGAATAGGACGCAAACGATCTTTAGCAGCAATAAGCGCAGCAGACGTCAGACTCATACCGGCACGACGGCGCTCGGTAGCATATTCGGTGAGAAGAATAGCTGTTTTTGCCAACAGACCGATAAGCATGATAAGTCCCGTTTGCAGATAGATATTATTTTCCAATCCAAGCAATTTGGCAAAGAGGAAGCTACCCATCAATCCGGCCGGAACACTAAGCAGGACGGCAAACGGAACGAAGAAACTCTCATAAAGCGCACTCAATAGCAGATAAACCATCAATAGGCAGATAGCAAAAATCACGATGGTGGTATTACTCTGATTGCTCTCCTCTCGCGCCAGTCCGCCAAAATCGAAATCATAGTTGGCGGGAAGCACACGGGCAGCAGTTTCCTGTACAGCACGGATGGCTTCACCCGAACTGTACCCTTCGGCAGGCATGGCATTGAGTGCAATGGAGTTATACATATTAAAACGGTTCAGGCTCTCGGCTCCATATACTTTGGTCAGTGTGACGAACTGACTCAACGGTGCCATCTCTCCATTGCTCAAGCGAACAAAATGACGGTTGAGCGAAGCCTCATCCAAACGATAATTCGGATCAGCTTGCACCATCACACGATAGACGCGCGAAAAGCGGTTAAAGTTACTGACATAGCTACCTCCATAATATCCCCCCAAGGTAGAAAGTACCTCATCAGGCATGATTCCGGCACGCAGACACTTAGCAGCATCCACATCGACCTGCCACTGGGGATAGTTGATTTCGAAAGATGAAAAAGCCATTGCCAGTTCAGGCCGCTGATTCAAAGAGTCGATAAACTGGCGAGTGATGCTGAAAAACTCGGTGAGATCACCTCCGGCCTTGTCCTGCATCTGGATATCGAGCGCATTACCCATATCATAACCAGGTATCATACTCGGAGCCATGGCAAAAACTGTGGCATCCTTAATATCCCCGGTACGGGCATAAATCTGTCCGATTACTGCCTGTACATGGTCTTCTTGCTCCGGCCGCTCATCCCACGGGGTGAGACGAACAAAGAAAATACCGGAAGAATTACCCGCACCACCCATTGACCAACCGGTCACTTTGAGTACCTGTTTCACCTGTGGGATTTGCTGAATACGTTCTTCTACACGGTTCATAATGCCATCGGTAGCATAGAGTGAGTTACCCGGCGCAGTGGATACGGCAACAAACACCAGTCCCTGATCTTCATCGGGCACAAGGCCTGTTTTGGTGCTGTTCATCAACAAGGTAAGGATTACGACTGTCCCGGCAACAAAGGCGCCTGTCAACCATTTGCGACGGATAAAGAAGAGAACTCCTTTTTTATACCGCTCTGACAATGATTCGAACGCAATGTTGAACGCACGGCGGAAACGGGCTGCGAAGTTTTGCTTCTGTGTGCCGTCCTCATTGGTATAGGGTCGCAGAATCAAGGCGCAGAGGGCAGGACTTAGTGTCAATGCATTGATGGTAGAAATACCTACCGCCACAGCCATTGTCAGACCGAACTGCGTATAGAATGTACCCGAAGTCCCACTCATGAAAGACACCGGAATAAATACCGCCATAAACACCAGTGAAGTGGTAACGATAGCACCCGACAGTCCTTTCATTGCATCCACACTAGCCATATAGGGCGAACGGTAGCCGGAATCGAACTTGGATTGCACTGCCTCGACCACAATAATGGCATCATCCACCACTGTACCGATGACCAGCACTAATGCGAAAAGCGTAATCAAATTGATACTGAATCCTACCAACGCCATGAAAGCGAAAGTTCCGATAAGAGAAACAAAAATACCCACCAGCGGAATAAGTGTAGAACGAATATCCTGTAAGAAAACATATACCACAAGGATTACCAGCAGAATCGCTTCAATTAGTGTCTTCAAGACCTCATGGATAGAGGCGAAGAGAAATTCGTTAGTACTCATCAGCTGGGTTATTTCCGCCCCTTTGGGGAGACGTTTGGAAGCGTCTGCCAGAAAAGCGTCAATCTCACGATTAATCTCTGTGGCATTAGAACCGGCAGTCTGATAAACCATACATGACACACCGGGTTTACCATTGAAACTACCTTGATAAGAATACGATTCTTGTCCGAGACTGATGTTAGCAATCTCTTTCAAACGAAGTACCTCACCATTCTTAGTACTGCGAATCACGATCTCTCCAAATTCCTCGGGAGTCATCAATCGACCGCGGTATTTCATGGTATACGCTTTAGCTTCCTTGGAATTCTCACCAATGGAGCCTGTTGCAGCTTCAATGTTTTGTGAGGCCAGTGCGGCAGTCACATCGGAAGGAATCAGTTTGTACTGCGCCATGACGTCAGGTTTAAGCCATACACGCATGGAATAGACACCACCCATCACCTGCACATCTCCCACTCCGGAAATACGCAAGATAGCAGGTTTCAAATTAATATTGATATAGTTCGAGAGAAAGTTCTCGTCTAATGAGCTATCAGGACTATGCAAGGTAAATATCTGGAGCATACCGTTCTGTCGCTTGTTGACACTGACACCCACACGGGTCACTTCCGCAGGAAGTTGTCCGGCAGCTTTCGACACACGGTTCTGTACATTGACAGCGGCCATGTCCGGATTGGTACCTTGCTTAAAGTAAATGGTTATTTCGGCTGAACCGGCATTGGAAGCACTGGAAGTCATATAAGTCATATCTTCCACACCATTGATGGCTTCCTCCAACGGAGCAATGACACTCTTCTGCACCGTTTCAGCACTGGCACCGTCGTATGCAGTGTACACCTGAACGGTAGGAGGGGCAATATCGGGATATTGCTCCACGGGTAGGGTGAATAACCCGATAATCCCCACCACTACAATCACAATGGAAAGGACGGCGGAGAGCACGGGACGTTCTATAAATATTCGTAAGTTCATTGTTTCTTCAATTTTGAGTTAGTTACTTCTTCTTTGTTATCGGCATTCCATCCTGTAGTAGTCCGACACCTTCTGTCACGATTTCATCCCCTACGGCAAGTCCGTTCGTCACGATGTAATCCTGTCCACCGTCCACACGCTCCACACTTATTTGGGTAGAATGCGTTTTGCCATCCACTACCTTATAGACAAAGACCTTGTCCTGCACTTCGTAAGTTGCTGCACGAGGAATGATGATACCGTCTTTGTAGACCGATGGAACCACCACATTTCCCGAGCTTCCGCTATGCAGCAGTCCGTTCTTGTTGGGGAATGCTGCCCGTACACTGACGGTTCCTGTCGAAGCATCCACTACTCCGCTGATAGTTGCTATAATACCTTTTTCTTCGTAGGTAGTCCGGTCATTCAGCACCAGTTCGATGGCAGGCATCGACTGCAAAGCCTTCTCTTTAGAACCATATTGGCGAATGAGTCCTAAGAGTTGATTTTCCGTCATTGAGAAGTAAACATACATGTCCGAGTTGTCTGATACGGTAGTCAGTGGTTGTGCCATTCCGGCACTGACAAGCGTACCAACGCGATAGGGCAATGTGCCGATCACTCCATCCGAGGGACTTTTCACTTCGGTGTAGGAAAGATCATTGGCAGCACTCAACTCCTGCGCCTTGGCTTGTGCGCGTCCGGCTTTTGCCATCAACAGATTATTCTCGGCCGTTTTCAATTCATAAGCCGAAATGACGTTTTGAGTGAAGAGTTCTTTCTTGCTATCGTAGGTTAGTTGTGCCGTAGCCAATGTAGCATCGGCTGCTTCCATATTCGCCCGGGCTGTGGCCAAAGCTGCCTGATAAGGAACCTAGTCGATGATGAAAAGCACTTGTCCACGTTTCACCGCCTGTCCCTCGTGTACACACAATCGGGTGATGGTTCCCGTCACCTGCGGGAAGATAGCAATATCCTGCTTACCCTGGATAGCTGCCGGGTATTGGGTAGAAAGAGTTTTATTGACTGGTGCCACCTGCATCGTCGCATATTCCGATACAGACTGCGAATATTCTCCTCCTCCGTTCTTGCATCCGGCAAGAGTAAGGAGTGTTGTCAGCATGAAGATTTGCCACATTTTGTTTGTTTCCATTTTCATAAAATTCAATGTATTATAGTGATTGATTAGTTCTCACAAGAGCGGTGCAAAAGTAGGTGTCAACGCCCGCTCCCACAATGTAATTCTGGTCAAAGCCGGATTTTTGGGGGACGAAACCGCAGAGATAAGTGGTGAAACGGAATGAATGAAGCCAAATACCTATCCCCTCCATATAAAGTTGTGATGAAGATGTAATGCTATTTGGTATTATTTACTACTTTTGCCCAAACAAAGATAAGAGTCCATCCTAATAAATAGACTTGCATTTCAGACTTGATTACGCAGTTATGATAAGAAAACGTATTTATCTCACAGCCGCAATATCCCTACTTGTAGTAAGCTTTTCCGCTTACTACCTCTATCGCGTGAACCGCTCCGCACGCAGCCGCCTGGAGTATGCCAACGGACTCATTGAAGTGAATCCACGAAAAGCACTGGCAGATGTGGAACAGATAAACCGTACTTTCTTGAGCGAAAGGAACTATATGATGTGCGATTTAGTAAAAGCCGGTGCTCTCATCGGCATACAAGAATATCTTGTGCCGGATTCGCTACTTAACATCGTCAGTCCTTACTTCAAATATAAAGCGGACTCACTACACCTGACAGAAATATATTACTACCGGGGCGAGATAGCCCGTCACTCTAATTTCCTGCTTGAAGCCGTAGAATATTTCACCCTCTGCACACAATACAACAACGATGTGTACGATCTTCGCGAACTAAACTTCTACCTCAACAACTTCAAAGGGCAGGTTTACCACACTAAACACATGATGAAAGAAGAGAAAGAGGCCAAACTCGCCGCCCTCTCTCTGGCCAGGGAACTAAACAATCCCTCTCTCATTGCCGAAGCCTACTCTGAACTCACCCACTATTACGCCCGGACAAATGATGGCGATGAGAGCATTCCTCTGCTCAAAACATTCCGGAACGCCTAGACGTTGATTTTTACATCTTTTTTCACCCATTCGTAGCACTCTTTTAAGGCTTTATCTACATCTCCTATATTTTTCTGTGTCTTACTATGCTCAATATATAAATACCCCCAGTAAAGTATAAACCCAGTTAATAAAACACCCAGTATTTTAATCAATGTTTTTTTCATGGTTTAAAATTTAAATTATTCTATTTTGATGTTGATATTCTTTCCGCAATGCGGACAAGTGAGAGAAAGACGGTCTTTCTTTGGTTGCTCGAATAGCTCTGTTACTGGACAACCTATAGCGTCCGCTATTCTTAAAAGTATCTCTGTAGACGGATTACCGTTTACATGAGTACTAAGAGTAAAACGTGATATTCCCATTTTATCGGCTACTTCATTAATTGATGTGCCGTACTCTTTAATAACTTCTTTAATTCTTAGTTGCTCAATCATAATTTCTAAATTTTGTTTTTGCAAAGATACATCAATAAAGCAAACGTGGTATCATCATACCACTAATTAAGGTTAAAATCAGTATGATAATCTCACTTTTATTTGTTTATGTGGTACGAAAACACCACCTTTGCATTATCAAAGTTAAACCAATAAATAAAAAAAAGATATGGCACGTTACGATTTAAGCAAGATAATGAAAAAAGCTTGGACACTATTTACGAACGCCCGTGCAAAGTACCCGACATTTGCCGATGCACTCCGTAAATCTTGGAGCATGGCAAAGTTTGAGGTTAGAGTAGCCGAAGAACGCCAAGCAATCGAAGCGGAGACTAAAGCACGTGAAGCAAAGGTACGTGAAGAGAACGAGCAAGCCGCCATTAGTTCGGTTCTTCTTCAGGCACAAATCGAAGCCGATCGGATCAGAAGAGAAGCGGAAGCCAAAGCGGAACGCATGAAAGGCGAGATAGCAGCACGCAAAGAGGGCATCTCTTACAACGAGTATCAAAACCGTATTAGTCGTGCAATGGGCTACGGGTGTGGCTCGTATTGCGGTGATTGATTATTAACCCGATGGGGGTGGTTTCAACCCAACCCCTATCATAAATTATACTATATGACAGAAACAAAGGTTTATAAGCTCCACGAGAGCAAGCAAGTAGAGGATATTACTACCATGCTAAAGATAGAAGGAATAAAGCATAATGTATTCGAATACGAAGAGTACACAGCAATAGAAGTAACCGGCACACCATTAGAGATAATAAGAGCCTCCACGATATACCAAACGGTTACAACCCTTAAACTATAACGAGATGGAGATATTGATAGTACTTGGATGCCTATACACTGGCTATAGGATATTTAGGAAAAAGGGAGAGTACTTCTTTGATGTTTAATCAATTATGAACGCTACACTAATTATTTGTATCATCCTTCTTGCTTTCTGTATCTGGGATGAAATGTTTAACGATAACAACAGAAATCAATCAATATAAAATATAACTATGGAAATGGTAATAGAGCCCGCTAGCAAAGAACGGATAGAAGAAGGAGAGCAGTTTATCGAAAGACTACTAAAGATTCTACAAAACAACGATAAAGTAACGGTTAACGTAATGTATTGCCAGACTTGCGTTATTGACAGGCTAGTAACTGTAGAATCCGGCACCAGTTTTAATGCAGGTCTAAGTAAGGACAATTGTACAGTACTAAATGAAATGGGTTACAACTCACATCAATAAATGATACATGAAAGTTGACGCCATCAACAAAGCCACCCCGGTAACAATACGGTTGCCGGGATTACATTTAAAAGAATCCGATTATGAATATACATCAAACATCACCCAGATCTGATTGCACCCACTTCGCCAAGTGCGGCAAGCGGTCTATAGCTTACTGCCGGAGATATGGCGCACATGAGTGCCTTTCGTGCCAGCTGGTTAAACGGAAGCCAAAGAACCGGGTTATAGTGGACGGAATAGAGCGGAAGATATGCACACATTGCGGCAAGGTTCTTCCCCTTCATCGCTTCTATGATCGCACGGTGTTCCGGAATGGCAAAAGCTATCATTTAAAAACGTCATGGTGTCGACTGTGTATGTCCGGTGCTCAATGCGAAAGGAACAAAAGAAAATTAACGGGCTTAGATTTAAGCTGGTTGAATATAAAACAATAGCTTGTAGAATTGATAGAAGAGCCGGATCCGTTTTGATAGAAATTTGTATCTTTGTAGTCGAAATCATGAACTATTTTTTAAGTTGATGAAAACTAAATAGACTCATTTATTGATATTTTGTGTTTGTTTTGTGTTTGTGTGCTTATGCTGTTTCGTCGTGAGATGAGGCGGCATTTCTTATTTACCCGTATTCCTTTCAGGGTTTGCGATTTTAGGGCTTTCTCTTTTCGGATGATAGTTTCTTTGTTTGGTGCTAGAAAGTCGCTTAGATGCAAACAGAATGAGAAAACGAGCAAAAAACGAGCAAAACACCCTAAGATTACCCTAATGTGAATTGTTGGATAATAACAAGGTTTTGACAAGGGTGAAATGTGATTTTTGATAATCCTCATGTCCTATAACTCCAAATAGCTGTTATTTGGAACTGATACACTACAAAGATTTTTCCGTAGTCATTACGCACGTATGAAAGATATGCTCAAAATGTGGATTTTGTGGATGCTATAAAAAAGGGGAAAGAAATAAGCATGAAGATTTTTTGGGGGTCATTACACGTGTGTGATTTATTCAAATCCAAAATAAAATGCTATATTTGTCAATGAAATGCCAATCGGTATTTTTAAATGCAATGAAAGGTTGTTTATCAGGTGTGGTAAGCAGCCTTTTTCATTGATACAGATACGCCCAAAAGTATTAGGAGGATATTATCACGCCAAAAGCACGCCAAAACAAACAAAACAAAAACGCTAACAAACTCATTTGTTGATTGTTAGCGTTTTTAAAAGTACCCAGACCCGGGGTCGAACCGGGATGGAAGTGAATCCACTGGTGTTTGAGACCAGCGCGTCTACCGATTCCGCCATCTGGGCGCATACTTGATTTCTCAATTGCGGTGCAAAGATACGACATTATTTTGAATCCACAATAGTTTGGCAAAAAAAAGGAGAAAAAAATAATAAAACATATCTTAAACACTTCTCTATTCAGAGAATAAACCGTACATTAGCAGAAACTTTAAAATAGAGTCACTATCATGACAAACCAGGATAATTATTGCGTGATTATGGGTGGCGGCATTGGAAGCCGCTTCTGGCCGTTTAGCCGCAAAACATTGCCCAAACAATTCTTAGATTTCTTCGGAACGGGTCGTTCACTTTTACAGCAGACTTTTGACCGGTTCCAAAAGGTTATTCCAACAGAAAACATTTTCATCGTTACCAATGCAATGTATGCAGACTTAGTGAAGGAACAATTACCTGAAGTGAGCGAAAACCAAATTCTGCTGGAACCTGCAAGACGAAATACTGCTCCATGTATAGCATGGGCTTCTTACCATATCCGGGCACTGAATCCAAATGCCAATATCGTAGTTGCACCTTCAGACCATTTAATATTAAAAGAGGATGAATTTCTTGCCGCTATCGAAAAAGGACTTGATTTTGTTTCACGCTCTGAAAAGCTACTGACATTAGGTATTAAACCCAATCGTCCGGAAACAGGATATGGATATATACAAATAGATGAACCCGCAGGAGGAAACTTCTATAAAGTAAAAACATTCACTGAAAAACCTGAATTAGAATTAGCTAAAGTATTCGTAGAAAGCGGAGAATTTTACTGGAATTCCGGCCTGTTTATGTGGAATGTAAATACAATCATCAAAGCAAGTGAAGACTTGTTGCCTGAATTAGCTTCCAAACTGGCACCGGGAAAAGATATTTATGCCACCGATAAGGAAAAAGCATTTATTGAAGAAAATTTCCCCGCATGTCCTAATGTATCCATCGACTTCGGTATTATGGAAAAAGCGGATAACGTGTATGTATCGTTAGGAGATTTTGGCTGGTCTGACCTTGGAACCTGGGGATCACTTTATGACTTATCGGAAAGAGACCCGGAAGGCAATGTTACTCTGAAATGCCATTCGCTTATTTATAATAGTAAAGATAATATGGTAGTACTTCCCAAAGGAAAACTGGCCGTAATCGATGGATTGGAAGGATTTCTAATAGCAGAATCCGACAATGTTCTTTTAATCTGCCGCAAAGATGAAGAACATGCCATCCGTAAATATGTGAATGACGCCCAAATGCAACTGGGTGACGATTTCATTTAGCAGCGTATAATACTTAGCTGCTACAACAAAAGCCGGATAAGACAATAATATAAATAATGAACGGTGAACTCTCTGCAAACAATCATGCAGTTCGTTCACCGTTCATCGTTTATTATATCGAAAAACGTTGTGTGTCCTTAAGCAATTACAGGCCCTAGATAATTTCTATTCCCTGCTCTTTACAAAGCTGTAATCCCAGATCTTTCAATCTGAACTTCTGAATCTTTCCACTACCTGTCATCGGGAATTCGTTCACAAAGAAGATATATTTCGGAATCTTATAACGGGATATCTTATTTCTACAGAAATCACGAACATCAGCTTCCTGCATTTTCACACCTTCCTGCAAGATAATAAATGCTCCGACTGCCTCACCGTATTTCTTAGAAGGAATACCTGCCACCTGAACATCTTTCACTCCATCAAGTTTATAAAGAAACTCTTCTATTTCGCGCGGATAAATATTCTCTCCACCTCGGATAATCATATCCTTGATACGTCCGGTAATTCGGTAATTGCCATCTTCATCCTTGATACCCAAATCACCGGAATGCAGGAAGTTGTTTTCATCAAGCACTTCTGCCGTTGCTTCCGGATTTTTATAATATCCTTTCATGGTGTTATACCCACGATTGCACATCTCACCTTGTACGCCAACCGGACATTCTTCACCAGTTTCCGGGTCGATCACTTTTACCTCCGTAAATTCAAAATCATGCCCTACCGTATTACAACGCACATCAAATGGATCATCAATACGAGAAGCTGTCATACCCGGTGCAGTCTCTGTCAGTCCATACACACTGGTCACCTTCATATACATTTTCTCCTCCACTTGCTTCATCAGTTCAACAGGACATAGAGAACCTGCCATAATACCTGTACGAAGACAAGACATATCAAAGAGATCAAACATCGGATGATGCAACTCGGCAATAAACATAGTCGGTACGCCATAAAGAGCCGTGCAACGTTCTTTATGAATGGAAGCCAATACAATCAGCGGATCGAAACGTTCCACCATTACTTGCGTACAACCATGAGTCAGACAGTTCATGGTGGCCAACACCACTCCGAAACAATGGAATAACGGAACACAGCAGCAAAGTTTATCATCCGCCGTGAACTTCATGTGTTCACCAGTCAGAAATCCATTATTGGCAATATTATAATGTGTCAGCATTACTCCCTTCGGAAAACCGGTAGTTCCCGATGTATATTGCATATTCACCACATCGTGACAATCCACCTTGCTTTTGAGTTCGCTCAAACAGTCGTCTTCCACATTATTTCCCAATAACAGAATCTCCGCTGTATTATACATACCACGATGTTTCTCCTGCCCTACATACACTACATTTCTCATGTACGGAAAACGTTCACTCTTCAAATGTCCGCGTTCACAGGTTTTCAATTCGGGAAGCATTGTATAGGTCATCTGCACAAAGTCACTGTCCTTCTCGCCATTCACGATACAAAGCGTATGCATATCCGAGTTCTGGCAAAGATACTCCAACTCCGATTGTTTATAGTTCGTATTTACAGTAACATATACCGCACCGATCTTCGCACAAGCATACAACAATGTCAACCAATCGGGAACATTAGCCGCCCAGATACCCACATGGGTACCACGTTCCACACCAATGGCGATAAGCCCTTTCGCCATATCATCCACACGACGGTTCAACTGACTCCAGGTAAAACGGAGATTGCGGTCGGAATAAACGATATATTCCTTATCGGGAGTCTCTTCAGCCCAGTGCTCGAGCCACTGCCCCAAAGTACGATCAAATAATTGCATGTAATTATACTTAAGTCTTGGTTCCTACTATTTCATTAAATTGGCGTGTAAACTACTGCCAGGATTTTTGCAGCCTGCCCCTCGTAAGCATGTACATGATGAGGAACAATGGAATCATAATAAATGCTATCACCCTCTTCCAGCAAATAGGTATTCTTGCCGTAGCTGATTTCCATGATACCTTCCATAACCATGATAAATTCTTCCCCTTCATGAGAAGAAAGCACGAAGTCGGTATCTTCCGTTGGCATCACATCGATAATAAACGGCTCCATGTGACGATCCGCCTTTGACTTGGACAACGAGTGATATTCCATGTGTTTGCGAGAATGAATCGCGTTATTGGAGAAACTAATCGCATCTTTGGCTTCTTTCTTACGACAAACCACCGGTCCGACTTCATCCTGATCGTCAAGGAAAGTCCCCAGACGTACTCCCAACACACGCGCAATTTTAATTAGCGGTGCAAGAGAAGGTATATCAATGTTATTCTCAATACGTTCAACCTGTTCGATAGCCAAACCCGAACGTTGTGCCAACTCTTCTATGCTTATTGATTTATCTTCGCGGAGGGCTTTAATTTTTTCGCCAACAATCTTACTTGTATCCATTTTGAAAGCATTTTAGTTATCAAAGGTGATAAATTATAATAATTAAGCTGCAAAAATAGCAAAATCTTTAGATGAACACAATTATAACCGAAGAAAATACGACTATCAGGAAGAAAAAGAAGAAACTAAAAAAGCCGCTCCTCTGTAATGAGGAACGGCTCTTAATCTTTTCGCGACAAGTAGATTACTTACGCAAACCGAGCTCTTTAACAATAGCACGATATCTTTCGATATCTCTTGCTTTCAGGTAATCGAGCAAGCGACGACGCTTACCTACCAACATTGTTAACGCTCTTTCAGTACTATAATCTTTTCTGTTGAGCTTCATGTGCTCAGTCAGGTGAGAAATACGGTAGGAAAACAAAGCCACCTGGGCCTCAGCTGAGCCGGTATCAGTGTTAGACTTTCCGTACTTTCCGAAGATTTCTTGCTTTTTAGCAGCGTCTAAATACATAATTCTTAAAATTTTAATTGATAAATTATTCTTTTGAGCGTGCAAAGATAGACATTATCTTTATATCTCACAACGTTTTACAAGAAAAAAATGGGGCTATTGCATTTATTTCTAATCCTATTTTCGTACCTTTGCAGCCAAATAATAGGTATTATATGCAAAATATTCGAAACATTGCAATCATTGCCCATGTTGACCATGGGAAAACAACGCTGGTTGACAAGATGCTATTGGCCGGAAATTTATTCCGCAGCAACCAAAATAGTGGTGAACTTATCCTGGATAACAACGATTTGGAACGTGAACGTGGTATAACGATTCTCTCCAAAAACGTATCCATCAATTACAACGGTACAAAAATTAATATTATTGATACTCCGGGACACAGCGACTTCGGTGGTGAGGTAGAACGTGTATTGAATATGGCCGACGGTTGTATTCTGTTGGTAGACGCCTTCGAAGGTCCGATGCCCCAGACTCGGTTCGTACTGCAAAAAGCGCTGGAAATCGGTTTGAAACCTATCGTGGTAGTTAATAAGGTAGATAAGCCTAACTGCCGTCCGGAAGAAGTTTACGAAATGGTTTTCGATTTGATGTTCAGCCTGAACGCAACGGAAGACCAACTGGACTTCCCCGTAATCTATGGTTCCGCCAAAAACAACTGGATGAGCACCGACTGGAAGCAACAGACTGACAGTATTACTCCGCTACTGGATTGTATCATCGAAAATATTCCGGCACCTAAACAACTGGAGGGTACGCCCCAGATGTTGATTACTTCTCTGGATTATTCTTCTTATACCGGACGTATCGCCGTAGGTCGCGTACATCGCGGTACATTAAAAGAAGGTATGAATATAACGCTTGCGAAACGCAATGGCGATATGTTCAAGAGCAAAATCAAAGAACTCCATGTTTTCGAAGGTTTAGGCCGCGTGAAAACAAACGAAGTTTCTTCCGGTGACATCTGCGCACTGGTAGGTATCGACGGATTCGAGATTGGAGATACAGTTTGTGATTTCGAAAATCCGGAAGCATTGCCGCCAATCGCTATTGATGAGCCGACCATGAGTATGTTGTTTGCGATCAACGATTCTCCTTTCTTCGGCAAGGATGGTAAGTTTGTGACTTCACGCCACATCCATGACCGCCTGATGAAAGAACTCGATAAGAACCTGGCTCTCCGTGTAAGGAAGAGTGAAGAAGACGGTAAATGGATTGTTTCCGGCCGTGGTGTACTCCACCTTTCTGTATTGATCGAAACGATGCGTCGTGAGGGATACGAATTACAGGTAGGTCAGCCACAGGTTATCTTCAAAGAAATCGACGGTGTGAAATGCGAGCCGATTGAAGAGCTGACCATCAATGTACCGGAAGAATACTCCAGCAAGATTATTGATATGGTTACCCGTCGTAAAGGCGAGATGGTGAAGATGGAAAACACGGGCGAACGTATCAATCTCGAATTCGATATGCCTTCACGTGGTATCATCGGATTGCGTACCAATGTACTGACTGCTTCTGCCGGCGAAGCCATCATGGCACACCGCTTCAAAGAATATCAACCGCACAAAGGAGAAATCGAACGTCGTACGAACGGTTCTATGATTGCTATGGAAAGTGGAACTGCTTTCGCTTATGCCATCGACAAATTGCAGGATCGCGGTAAGTTCTTTATCTTCCCGCAGGATGATGTTTATGCAGGACAAGTAGTAGGTGAGCATTCTCACGACAACGACCTGGTTATCAATGTTACCAAATCGAAGAAGTTGACGAATATGCGTGCTTCCGGTTCGGATGATAAAGTACGTCTGATTCCACCTATCCAGTTCTCACTTGAAGAAGCACTGGAATATATTAAGGAAGACGAATATGTAGAAGTTACTCCTAAAGCAATGCGTATGCGTAAAGTGATTTTGGACGAAATCGAACGTAAACGTGCAAACAAGAGCTAACACCATACTTATATATAAGAAACGGGAGACAGAGTTATCTGCCTCCCGTTTTTTTTAGATCAGGAAAACTAAAATCATTTCCGGTTTACAATTTCAAAAGGAACACGTAAGGATACTCCCTTTTTCATCAAATTCATCATATTAGGATAAAGACGTTTTTTAAAAGATTCCCAATCACGATGTTCCATTTGTGTCCATCCGGCTTCCGCCAATGCCATACCACGCGGATAAGTCATGTAGGTCACCCGGTTCATATCCCGGATCGCTTCTCCCCAAAGGGTTCCCATAATACCTTGAATATGTGCCTGATCCGCGTCAGACACTCCATATCCCGGATCAAATTGATAGCACTTCTCTAAAGTGGTGACAGGCATTCCCCAGTTATTAAATTCCGGAAGGTCACCTTTATACTGGGGATAATCCAGATAAGCATATTCACCCGGTGCCATAATCAACGGATTACCATATTTACGGGTAAGTTCCAGACAAGTAGGAGTCAGTCCTCCCCGCCAACTAACCAATGTTACATTCTTGGGATAAGGAAACAAATAATCATTGGCCGGCGGATAAATACGATCCAATTCACACCAAAGTATAGGAGTCTTACCATTCTCCTGAACAAACGTAAGCATACGGTCGAAGAAAGGAATCATCAACTGGGAAGCTTTCTGATACCCCAGTTCTTTCATCATCGCCTGGCAACGTTCGCATTTGGTCCAGTTCTTCTCTACTACCGCTTCGTCTCCCCCCAGATGGATATAGCGGGATGGGAATAACTCCGATATTTCTTTGATAATATTCCGATAGACAGTATACACTTTCTCATTGTTGGCACACAACATCAAATCCAATGTCTTGCCTACAATCTTCGGTAGTGTATCCGTATGTGTACAACCCAGTTCAGGATAGGTGGCCAATATAGCAACAGTATGTCCGGGAATATCCAGTTCAGGTACAATCTCCACATGGCGTTTTGCGGCATATTGAATCAAGTCGGCAAGTTGCTCTTGGGTATAATAATCTTTCCCCACCAGTCCGGGATACTCTTTTATCTCTACGCGCCATCCCTGATCGTCCGTCAAATGCAGTTGCAGCGTATTGTATTTGTACCGAACCATCTGATCGATGAAAAATTTCACATCCTCAACCGGAAGAAAATTCCGGGCAGGATCAAGCATCAATGCACGATAAGAGAATCTTGGCGCATCGTCTATAATAACCGAAGATATTTTCTTCTGAGCTGTGACACACATATCACCTAAAAGAAGCTGGTCCACGGTCATCACTCCGTAATAAACAGCTGCGGCAGTCTTTCCCCGGATAACCATTCCTTTAGTATTTGTTTCAAGACGGTAATGCTCTTCTCCATCCATAGCAGGATCAATCAGTAACCGGATATCTGCACGATCCGATTTCGAAAAAGGAACTTCCACCTGCATTCTGTCATGCAGAATATCTTGCAGGCTATGCGCCGCAAATTCCAGTTCAGACTGGTTCAGGTAAATACACGTTTTCCCACTATGAACGGCAAACGGTTTTTCCTTACCAAAAAGAATCCGATTGGGCATGGGCAACAATGCGGAAGTACAGTTTTGAGCAGATAAGCATCCCGCCAATGCACACAAACAAATGCAAATAAAAGTTCTCATAGCAATATAGATTTAATCAAATATTTGAATTCTCAATATAAAACGAATCCTACCACACCCGCCAGACAAATCAACAGAATAGGATGAAGATTCCATTTCCATGTAACCAAAAAGGCGGCTGCGAAAATACCGATACTTTTATAGTCTATAAAATTCTCTCTATTCATCATAAGCAATGCAGCCGAAGCAATCAGGGCGACCGACATAGGAAGCAGTCCGGACATAGCCGCTTTAATATACTTATTATCCTTACACTTCGCAAAGAAATAAGAAATGAGCAACACCAAAATAAAAGAAGGCAAACAAACAGCTACAGTAGCCAACACAGCTCCCCAAACACTTTGTGTTACCGCATAACCTACGTAAGTAGCACTATTTATACCAATCGGTCCCGGAGTCATCTGCGAAATTGCGACCACATCCGTAAACTGTTGAGGAGTCAGCCAATGATGGAGATCCACTATTTCATGTTGAATCAGGGAAAGCATCGCATATCCACCCCCAAAACCAAACATACCTATTTTAAGATACACCCAAAGTAATTGCCAATATATCATACCTGTTTATTCGCTATTTTTTCTTTCAACCATAATGTATATACCAATCCCCCTATAATTCCGGCCAACACAATATAAATAGGTGATAAGCCGAACTGCCAGATCAACACGGTGGCTATGGCAGGAGCAACCAATTGCAAATACTTCAGCTTCAAAGCTCTAACAGCAGAAATGCAAGGAAACAGAATCAATGCTACCACGGCAGGACGTATTCCATTAAAGATACGAATCATCACTTCATTATCCTGAAACTGTGCAAAAAACATGGCTATCAGCATCATGATAACGAAAGAGGGAAGAATCGTAGCCAATGCACACACCAGGCTACCACCCACCTTATACAACTTATACCCTACGAAAATGGAAATATTCACCGCAAACACACCCGGAAGCGACTGCGTCAAAGCAAACATCTCCATAAATTCTTCCTTATTCATCCATTGCTTGTTAACAATCTCCCGTTCAATCAACGGAATCATGGCATAACCGCCACCAATAGTAAACATCCCAATCTTCGCAAATGTCACGAATAATTTTAAATACTCCAGTACCATCCTTTCTTTCTAATTTTCCGATATTTTGTGTTTAATTTTTAATGAGCCCTTTGGCTGCATCATATCCAATCTGATAACTGCGTCCTTTCACAGTTTTAAAGGAGATAGTCTGATCCGCATACTTTATGACACAGTTGCCTCCTGCATTAGAGCGTACAACAGCTTCTTTCAATTGATGATTCTCCCAAATCATATCCACCTCAAAATTTCCTTTTGCACAGATACCACTGATAGAACCGTCTTTCCATGCATCCGGCAAAGCCGGTAATAATTGAATAAAGCCCATGTGACTTTGGAGCAGCATTTCGGTGATTCCCGCTGTCCCACCAAAATTTCCATCAATTTGGAAAGGCGGATGCGTATCCCACAAATTATCCATGGTTCCGTTCTTCAATAAATTGCCGAATAAAGTATAAGCATGATTACCATCCTGCAAACGCGCCCACTGATTCAACTTCCAACCCATACTCCAACCGGTAGCACCATCACCACGATGCACCAATACCACTTTAGCAGCTTTCGCCAGTTCGGGAGTAGTGACCGGAGAAACAGTATGTCCCGGATGCAGGCCGAACAAATGATTCACATGACGATGTTCATCTTTCGGATCATCAATATCCACCGACCATTCCATCAACTGACCATAACGACCTATTTGATAGGGAACGAGATTGGCAAGCACATGCTCCCATTGCTTACGTTCTTTCTTATCTACACCCAACACTTTGCTTGCTTCAATCGCATCCATCAGAATTTCACGCACTACGGCATGCACAAAAGTAGCTCCCTGATCGATAGGACCATGCTCGGGCGAAGTGGACGGAGCAGCCGTATAGGTTCCATCCGGCTTATGCCACAGGTAATCGACTGCAAAATCCGCACTACTCTTAATTAGTTCATAGCCGGTTTCTTTCAGAAATTTCAAGTCTCTTGTATAGTCGTAATACTCCCATATATGAGTAGCCAGCCAGGGACCTGCCATCGGATTGAAGTTCCACGACATATCCTGACTTTCCAACGGAGTGGTAAAGCCGAAAATATTGCCGGAGATAGATGCCGTCCATCCTCTTGCTCCGAAATAAGCTTGCGCAGTCTTCTCCCCCGGTTTCACCAGTGTACGGATAAAGTCAATCAACGGAAGCACGCACTCATTCAAGTTGGTAGAACAAGCAGGCCAATAATTCATCTGGATATTGATGTTATTATGATAATCCACACGCCACGGTCCATCGACATTATTGTGCCAAATCCCCTGCAGATTAGCAGGCATATTGCCCGGACGGGAACTGGCAATCAGAAGATAACGTCCAAATTGATAATACAACTCTTCCAGATAATAATCCGGCTGTCCTTTCCGATAATTTTTCAGACGTTGGGAAGTAGGCAGATTCACTCCTTTCACCGCTGGGTTCAGATTCAGCCGAACCCGGTTGAACAGAGTAGCATAATCATTATAATGTTGATTGAATAAAGCCGTATATCCCTGCGCCACTGCATTATTCATCCACTGCTTTGTCGTTTCTTCGGGGTTAACGCCTATATATGTTTTCGGATCTTTGAAATCCGGATCAAAGTTAATCTTATAGTCAGTGTCCGCTGTGATATAAAATACAACTTCGTCTGCATCCTTCACCGTCAACTTTCCATCTGCATTACACAGTGTTCCTCCTTTTGTTTCTGCCTGGATGCGCACAACATATTTCATTCCATTATTATCCAAAGAAGCTGTGTAAACCAGTCCTTTATTTCCATCAGAAACCATGCTGCCGGTAGACAGGGGATTAGGTGCATAACTGAAAACCAGATTTTGCTTCCCCGATTGATCCGCGCTGAAACGTACCACCATTACATTGGCAGGGTAAGAGATAAAAAAGTTGCGTTGATAAGCCACACGATCCTTTTTGAATTGCACGACTGCCATAGCCGAATCCAAAGAAAGAATGCGCTTATAATCGCTCATTCCTATCATATTCAGTCCGGTTTCTACATAAAACTCTCCCATTGTAGTAAAGCTACCAAAACGGAAAGGATTTTCTCCGTCAGCTTCATACGAAACTTCACTATTGAAGTTCTGTCGCGTCAGCATTTCAGCCTTTTTCTGATCTCCCTCTGTAAATGCTTTGCGTATTTCATCTAAAAGACGGGCCGATTGTTTATTGACATTCCAATAATAGTCCGCACCTTTCGCTGTGTTCGGACCACCGCGCCAAAGCGTTTTTTCATTGAAAGTGATACGTTCGGCTTCCACCGATCCCATAATATTTGCGCCGAGGCTACCGTTACCAATAGGCAATGACTGTGACTCCCAACTGGCATCCAGATTATGTCCGCTTCCTGCTGTTATCGGTTTATTTTCACCTTTCCACAAATCCGGTCTTCCGCCATACCAGGCAGCATATCCCTGCAAAGTATTCGGAGTATCAAACCAGATGGAAAGCCCTTGAGTATAATCTGTTTCTCCCGCATAAAGCCCGGAGGTAAGGAATAGGGAACTAATAAGAAGGAAATAAAAATTCTTCATGGTCGTCGCGTCGTTATTTAAGATTAATAACCCATTTATAGTCTGTACAAAAGTAGTCAAAATATGCTTCTATTAAAAATAAAGCAACTTCTTATATTTTCAAAAATACTCCATGTTTATACATCATTCGTAATATCAGGAATACAATCAAATAGTTGGCAAAGCTAAGCCACACTGCATAGTAGTTTCCCATATACTGTTCCAACCCATAACTGACAGAAGCAGCAATGCAACGGAAGTTTACCACTTCCCCCAGAATATAAGCTGTTATGGAGTTCATCCCATAAATTTTCAGCCAGTTCAAGCCATTGGAATGTCCTTTATAGTCAATCCAGTAGTAAAATATTCCCATCAAAAGGAAACAAAGTCCACCAGAGAACAGTGTCATACTACATGTCCATATTCTCTTAATAATAGGCATTTGCAGACTCCAAAGCAAGGAAGCACCTATCAATGCAACGCCTACCAACAATAGAACCTGTACCACTCGCTTTCTATCAGCTTTTCCCTCTTTCATGATACGCCCGGCAAAAGTACCCAGCAACACGGTCACTCCAAAAGTTAGACTGCTTAAAATCCAGGTATAGGTATAATAAGGTGAGAAATGCCAGTTCCCGTCTTCGCTCCAATATACACCGTCGCGGAAATGCCCGAGCACCATACGGTCCACTTTCTCCGCAAAATTCCCCTCCGGAGTAAAATCTCCCAGAAAAGTCATCGGCACCCAGTATGCCAAAAGCAACAGACAAGTGACGATGATCTGCCACTTAAAAGAGCAATGCAACAGAGTGACAGATGCAATCAGATATCCGGTCGCTATAGCCTGCAAGGTATTGGAATACAAGTAAAGCCTTTGAGGGTCAAGTCCCAACAAATTACCTTGCACAATCATACCAAAAATAAAAAGCAGAATAAAACGTTTGATGATTTTACGATAAATAGCTCCCTTGTTCGGGTCATCCTTAAACTTGGAAAAAGAAAAAGGCATCGATACCCCTGTCATAAACAAGAAGAGAGGCATGATAATATCCCAGAAACGGAAACCAACCCATACCTCATGATCAAACTGATACAAAACTGTGTTGAGCCAAGGCAGGTTAAGACAATGCGCCAGGGCAACAAATACCGGTTGAAAAAAGACTAAAAGAAAAAGGTCGAAACCACGTAAAATGTCAAGGGAAGCTAAACGCCCGGAGGGCGTGGGGGGAATAAGCTTGTTCATAAAATAGTATTAGTTAATAATTAGAAATCGCAATAAAGATACGATAAATCTAGGCTATATCAAACCCGACAGTAATTTTTTCACGACCCAATACCCGACTCTGGCCTCTGAAATCCCCATCAACAACCGATGAGGACAGACAAACGCATCATCAATAATTTCTGCTTCCATATAATAAAAGCAACAGGAAGAATCCTTTTCAAAGGCTTTCGCATATTCCAGAATATGTGTCGATATCAAAAAATGACAATGAGAGAAGCCTTTCAATAATTCATTGACGGCAACGGAGGCTTCAAACGCATCTTTAGCATTCGTCCCGCGAAACATCTCATCCAATACCACCAAACAGCGTTTTCCGGTCACGGCTTTTTGCATCACGTCTTTAATACGGAGCACTTCCGCCATAAAATGACTTCGTCCATCCCGCAAAGAATCCGGCAGATTGATAGAGGTATAAATCCCCTCGTAAAGAGGACAAATCATTGATTTCACAGGAACAGGCAAACCGCAATGTGCCAACCAGACAGCCAAGGTCAATGCCTTTAAAGTTGTTGACTTTCCCGCCATATTAGAGCCTGTAAAAATGCATATATTTCCCCGGGACATCTGCCAACTGTTTGGCTGCGCATCTTTCACAAAAGGATGAACGACTCCCTCCACCGAGAAGTCCATTGTCGGTACCATTACCGGCATACAACAGAAGTTCTTCTCTTTTGCCACCCGGTGAGCTGTACGGCAAACATCAAGTAGATATATAACAGACAGAAGTTCCTTCAAAGATAACAACCGAGTACACCGGAATAGATAATCGAATTTGTCTATGACAAAGTTAGATAGTCGTTTTTCCTCATCAGAGGTCTGCTCCAATACTTCCTCCAATTCACTTCCATGGAGAATATTATCAATCATAGCAGCAGATTCTTTCATGAGTTGTGGGGCGTCCTGTGGTAGTTCTGTCGCCCATTCCTTCAGACAATGCAAGAGATGAACCACTAATTTCACCCCTCTGCAGATCACATAACGGGTCGAATCATATCGCACCAGACGGTCGATAACAGTAGCACATGAAAGTAAAATATGAGCTTCCCGTATCTGGTCACGATAAGCCAGGTAATACTCAATAAAATCCAGCTCTTCTTCATTCAAAAGAAGTTCAGGCAAAGCATCCCAGACAATAGCCTTCTGTCTTTTACGGATTTCCCCCAAATCACTTAGCGGATACATAATCCAGTTCAACATCAGCGCTTTTCCTTCTTTTGTCTCTGTTTTGGAAAACAAAGAGAAAAGAAATTGCTCATTATTAGCAGTCTCTGTAATGCTTAGATCCGCATAGGTCTGTTTGTCAGTAGCTAGATATACCATAACCGCCTTTAAAGGTTAGTACTCCTGTTTTGGCAAATATAGGGAAAAGTTTTAAACAAACAGCATTTATTCTCATAGAAAGGCACAGGCATAAACAAAAAAGGCGGTTCGAAATCGAACCGCCTTCCATATTATATCTGATTCTCCAATTAGAGTTTCGGACCAGCAGCAACCAAAGCCTTACCAGCTTCGTTACCTGTAAATTTAGCGAAGTTCTTGATGAAACGTCCAGCCAAATCTTTTGCTTTTTCTTCCCATTGGCAAGCACATTCGTAAGTGTCGCGTGGGTCAAGGATCTTCGGATCAACACCCGGAAGTTCTGTAGGAACAACAAAGTCGAAGTAAGGCATAACCTTAGTAGGAGCTTTGTCGATAGAACCGTCAAGGATAGCGTCGATGATACCACGAGTATCTTTGA
>ENA-OWPD01000948-OWPD01000948.1-human-gut-metagenome-genome-assembly--contig:-NODE-948-length-27195-cov-5.491378_pt1 | contig 27195 bp, 31 predicted proteins | sample MGYA00248262_ERZ651842 | MGnify/ENA primary metagenome ERZ651842 (study PRJEB26924, sample SAMEA4378253) | human gut metagenome | biome: human gut; feature: human-associated habitat; material: faeces... | reverse complement strand
AGAATACGAGGCCCAATTCTAGGGGGCTACCGAACACTGTCAGGCGCGGGAGGGATCACGACTGACCCCGCATCTGCGCCGCTGCCGCTGTCAGTTCAAATTCAGGATCGCACACCGCGCTGGACCGGACGGGCGCGCCTGATGGCTCAGGACCCAATTTCTGCGGGGGAGAACCGGCGGGCGGCTGAAGCCGCCCCTGCGGGGCAATTTCGGTCATGGGTGATGCGATGACCGCCGTAGCCATGAAACCGCGCCTGTCCATCCAGGATCAAACGGAGCTGTTAAAAACGCCGTAGGGGCGGGACATTGGCCCGCCCATTTTCTGTTTTCGGAGCAATTCCGATCGACGCACCCCCGACTCGCACCCTCTGCCACGGCTGGTCGGAACCAGGCGCGGAGGTGAAACCGTACCAACCGAAATTTTGCACCGCACCAGGGCCCAGTGGCCCGGAAGGAATGAAGTCCGGAACCGTATTTTGCGCGCTGGAACTTTTGCGGAAGGGTGTAGGGGTATCTCCCGTAAATGGGGGTCCGGGGGAGAAGCGACTATGGGCGGGGACGCCCATCGGAGCCCGCCTCCGGCGGCGGTTTGCCTCCTTTGCCGACGCGGCAAAGGAGGTCGCCCCGCAGGGCGAAACCTGTGAGGCGTGGCGCGCCGAGTCGTCGCGCCCTACAAGCGTCATGGTCCGCGAAGGGCGGGCGGGTCAGGAGACCCGCCCCTACGGGGTTTCAGGCGGATCACAGCAAGACAGGGGGATGGGCAGAAACGCCCCTGCGGGGCGAAACCCCCAACAGGAGCAAGAAACCGGCCGCCCGCGGGCGGCCGGTTTTTGACCGAAGAGACAGAAATCAGAGGAGCATGACTCCAGCGGCGTCGCAGGCGGTGAGGGAGCTGTCGTCCCAGAGGGACACCTGCACCTCTCCGATGTGGGACTTGCCCAGCAGCAGCATGGAGACCCGGGACTGGCCGATGCCGCCGCCCATGGTCAGGGGCAGCTGGCCCTCCAGGAGCATCTTATGGAAGGGGAGCTCCCGGCGGTCGTCGCAGCCGGCCAGGGTGAGCTGGCGGTCCAGGGACTCGGGGCTGACGCGGATCCCCATGGAGGAGAGCTCCACCGCGTGGCCGTTGATGCTGTCCCAGCAGAGCAGGTCGCCGTTGAGGTTCCAGTCGTCATAGTCGGGGGCGCGGCCGTCGTGGGGCTTGCCGGAGCGCAGCTTGCCGCCGATGCCGATGAGGAAGGAGACGGGATGCTCCCGGACAAAGGCGTTCTCCCGCTCCTTGGCGGTGAAGTCGGGGTACAGGTCCTCCAGCTCCTGAGAGGTGACGAAGGTCACCTCACCGGGCAGCTCCGGCAGGACGGACAGCTGGGGGAACACAGAGCGCAGGAAGGCTTGGGTGTCCCGCAGCGCGCCCACAATGGCCCGGACGGTGTTCTTCAGATAGTCCAGATTGCGGTCCTCGGCGGTGATGATCTTCTCCCAGTCCCACTGGTCCACATAGGCGGAGTGGAGGTTGTCCAGATCCTCGTCCCGGCGGATGGCATTCATGTCGGTGTACAGGCCCTCGCCGGGGTGGAACTGATAGCGCTTCAGAGCCAGACGCTTCCACTTGGCCAGAGAGTGGACCACCACGGCGGTGTCGGACACGCCGCGGATGTCAAAGGCGACGGGGCGCTCCACGCCGTTCAGATCGTCGTTCAGGCCGGAAGACTTAGCTACGAACAGAGGGGCGGAGACCCGGTGGAGGCGGAGGGCGCCGCTGAGGCGGTCCTCAAACAGGCGGTGGAGCAGGCCGATGGCCTTTTGTGTTTCATAAATATTGAGCAGAGGGGTGTACCCCTGAGGGATACGGGAACGGTCCATAACAGAACACTCCTTTGTTGTAGGTTCGGATCATCCGGATGGATGCCCCATATTATAGTGCAGAAATGCAAAAATTGCAATCACAGAGGTTGGCATACTGAAAATTTCGGAAGAAGCCATGAACAGACGGGGAAATTCCCGTGAATTCTTGCGGATCGGTTCGCTGTGTGCTGGGCTCTCTCTGCCGTGGGACCGGCATGGCGCAGAGCAGGAGCGGCTGGAGAAGCGCTTTGACCAGGCTGTCTTTGGATATGTCCCTCGTCTTCGGAGGGAGACACGATATAAAATTGGCATAAAATTGAACGGCACACCCTTGCCAAGTCGGGACAAGTCTTTTATAATAGACTATCATTTTGCAGACTGGAGAAAAAAACTATGAAATTCATATCTTGGAATGTGAATGGCCTGCGGGCCTGCTTGAAAAAGGGGTTTTTGGAGTTCTATCAGCGGGAACGCCCCGATTTCTGTTGTCTCCAGGAGACCAAAATGGAGCAGGGACAGGCGGATGTGGAGCTGGGCGAGGGGATCCTGGAGTACTGGAACTCCGCAGAGAAGAAGGGGTACTCCGGCACTGCGGTGTTCACCCCCCATACTCCCATCGCCGCAGCCTATGGTATGGATCTGGACAAGCACGACCACGAGGGGCGGCTTATCACCCTGGAGTACGAGTCCTTTTACCTGGTCTGCTGCTATACCCCTAATTCTCAGGACGGGCTGAAGCGGCTGGACTACCGCATGGAGTGGGAGGATGACCTGCGGGAGTACCTTATGTCCCTGGACCGGAGCAAGCCGGTGATCTACTGCGGCGATCTGAATGTGGCCCACCAGGAGATCGACCTGAAAAATCCCAAGACCAACCGGAACAACGCCGGCTTCAGCGACCAGGAGCGGGAAAAAATGACCGCGCTGCTGTCCTCCGGCTTCACAGATTCCTTCCGCCACCTCTACCCGGACGCCACGGGAGTCTACTCCTGGTGGTCCTACCGTTTCAACGCACGGAAGAACAACGCAGGGTGGCGCATCGACTACTTCATCGTCTCCGACCGCCTGCGGGACAAGATCCGGCGGGCGGAGATCCTGACGGATGTGGAGGGCAGCGACCATTGTCCCGTTCTGCTGGAAGTGGACATCTGAAGACGCTGGCGATCTGTGTGCGCCCGGCGGCCACAGCTACACTGACCGCAGCATTATGGACAGCGGGATGGAGCAGAAAGAGTAATCAGGCCGGCTGATGAGGGCCGGACATCCAGAGAGGAGAGAGAGAAATGCCGGAGTTTGATCCCAGAAGCTATGCCTATCCCTCCCGGCGGAATGTGGTGTACGCGCGAAAGGCCATGGCCTGCACCTCCATTCCCCAGGGGGCCCAGATCGGGCTGGATGTGATGAAGGCCGGGGGAAACGCGGTGGATGCGGCGGTGGCCATGGCGGCGGCCATGCCCCTGTTGGAGCCCACCAGCAACGGCCTGGGCTCTGACTGCTTCGCCCTGGTGTGGGTGGAGGCGGAGAAGAAGCTCTACGGCCTGAACGCCAGCGGCGTGGCCCCAGCGGCCCTGTCCGCCGCCCTGGTGCGGGAGCTGGGGCATCAGACGATGCCACAGGCCGGTTGGATACCCACCATGGTGCCCGGCGCTCCGGCGGGGTGGGCGGAGCTGAACCGGCGCTTCGGGACAAAGCCCCTGCCCCAGCTGTTTGCCCCGGCCATCTCGGCCGCCCGGGAGGGCGTTCCCGTCCAGGTGAACCTGGAGCCCATGTGGGAGGAGGACGCCCGGCGGATCGCCGCCGCCATGGAGCGGGACCCCTCCCCCCACGCCTACTGGTGGGAGCGGTTTATGAAGCCGGACGGCACGCCCTACCGGGCGGGGGACGTCTTTCGCTGGGAGGAGTACGCTCAGACCCTGGAGGAGCTGGCGGCCACCGGCTGCGAGAGTTATTACCGCGGTCCTCTGATGGAGCAGATCGTGGCCTTCAGCCGGGCCACCGGCGGCTACTTCTGTGAGGATGACTTCCGGAACTACAAGCCGGAGTGGGTGGAGCCCATCTCCACGGACTACAAGGGGTACACCGTCTGCGAGATCCCCCCCAACGGCCACGGGATCACGGTGCTCATGGCCCTGAACCTGCTGAAGGGGTTAAAACTGTCCGATCAGAAGGACTGTGCCGACACCTATCACAAGATTCTGGAGTCCATCAAGCTGGCCTTTGCGGACACAAGGACCTATGTGGCGGATCCCCGGTACATGAGAACACGGGTGGAGGATCTGCTGTCGGAGGAGTACGCCGCCCGGCGCAGGGCGCTGATCTCAGAACAGGCGCTGACGCCCGAGGCAGGGGACCCCTCCTGCGGCGGCACCATCTATCTGTGTACCGCCGACCCCCAGGGGAATATGGTGTCCTTCATCCAGAGCAACTACACCACCTTCGGCGCGGGGGTGGCCATCCCCGGGACTGGGATCTCCCTCCAGAACCGGGGAGCCAACTTCTCACTGGACGAGGGGAGTGATAACTGCCTGGCCGGAGGGAAGCGGTCCTACCACACCATCATCCCCGGGTTCCTGATGCGGGACGGGGAGGCGGTGGGCCCCTTCGGCGTGATGGGGGCCTTTATGCAGCCCCAGGGCCATGTCCTGGTGGTGGTGAACACGGTGGACTACCACATGAATCCCCAGGAGGCCCTGGACGCGCCCCGGATCCAGTGGACCGGAGGAAAGCACATCCAGCTGGAGCGGGAGGTCCCCGCCCACATCGTCCAGGATCTGGCCCGTCGGGGCCATGAGGTGGAGATCGTCAACTCCAACCTGCACATGGGCCGGGGGCAGATCATTTGGAAAACAGAGAACGGCCTGTACATCGGGGGCACAGAGCCCCGTTGTGATGGAACGGTAGCGGCTTGGTGAGGACGCCACCCGCCTGAGGCCGGAGACGCCTCGTTCCCTCATTGATCCCAGTGTGTCCGCTGGGGCGCTTTCCCACAGGGGGAGGGCTTTGTATCACGAAATGATCCCAGAAAGAAGGTATATTCCATGAAAATTGCAGAACTGTTTGGAAAGGGCAAAACCGTTTTTTCCTGTGAGGTATTTCCCCCCAAGAAAACCAGCCCGGTGGACAGCATTTATAAGACGCTGGACGGCCTGAAGGACATCCGGCCCGACTTCATCAGCGTCACCTACGGCGCGGGAGGGTCCAGCGCGGTGAACCAGTCCACCCAGGAGATTGCCTCCATCATCCAGAACCAGTACCACATCACCGCCATGGCACACCTGACGTGTGTGGCCTGTACCCGGGGGGAGGCCGCCGAGCTGCTGGCCGGCCTGAAGCGGAACGGGGTGGAGAACGTGCTGGCCCTGCGGGGCGACCGGAATCCCGATTTCCCGCCCAAGACGGACTTCCTCCATGCCGACGAGCTGGTTTCCTTCATCCACCGCCGGGGGGACTTCGGCGTGTCCGGGGCCTGCTATCCCGAGGGACACCCCGAGAGCCCGGACATGATCCACGACATCCGCTATCTCAAGCAGAAGGTGGACGCTGGGGCCCAGCATCTGGTGAGCCAGCTGTTTTTTGACAATGACGATTTCTACCGCTTTGTGGAGCGGTGCCGCATCGCCGGCATCAACGTGCCCATCGAGGCGGGCATCATGCCAGTGCTGAACAAGGGCTCCATCGAGCGGATGGTGTCCATGTGCGGCGCTTCCATGCCACGGAAGCTGACCCGCATCCTGGCCCGATATGGCGACCACCCCCAGGCCATGCGGGAGGCGGGGATGGCCTATGCCATCGACCAGATCGCCGACCTGATCGCCTCTGGAGTGGATGGGGTCCACCTGTATACCATGAACAACTCCGCCGTGGCCCGGCAGATCAGCGACAGCGTCGCTTCCATCCGGACCGTCTGAGCCTGGCCGCCCTGCCGGGCCATGAAGCCTTGAACGCAGGAAAGGTGTGTTGCCCTTGCCCATTTCTTTGACCGACCTCCAGATCGATGAGGTCCTCCGCTATATGGGGACGCCCCCCGACCGGGCGGAGCCCGCCATACGAAAGCTGGCGGAGGGGTGCGCCCGGGAGCTGCTGGGCGTGGTCCGCCCCCGGTGGGCGGCGCGGACCTTTGAGCTGACGCCGGAGGAGGGGGGCGTGCGTCTGTCCTCCGGCCTGCTGCTGCCAGGGGAGGATCTGAAGCGCCATTTGGCGGGGTGCCGCCGGGCGGTACTGTTCTGCGCCACCCTGTCCGCCCAGGCGGACGCCCTCATCCGGCGGGCGGAGAGCGGGGATATGCTCCGGGCCCTGGCTCTGGACAGCTGCGCCACCGCCGCGGTGGAGCAGCTGTGCGATCAGATCGAGCTGGAGCTCCAGAGGCAGTTTCCCGGCTGCTTTTTCCCATTCCGGTACAGCCCGGGGTACGGGGATCTGCCTCTCACCCTTCAGAGCAGCCTGCTGGCCCTGCTGGACGCCCCGCGGCAGGTGGGACTGTGTGCCAGCGCCAGCCATATCCTCACCCCGCGCAAGTCGGTGACCGCCATTCTGGGGGTGGCCGACCATCCCATTCAAGCCTCTGTACGCAGCTGTCTGGGCTGTCCCGCACACGACGGCTGCCAATATCGAAAGTCAGGTGGACACTGTGGAATTTCTTGAACTGTTAAAGACCGGCCGACCCGTCCTGCTGGACGGCGGCATGGGCACCATGCTCCAGGCCAGGGGCCTGCCCGTTGGGGCGGCGCCGGAGACGGCCACCCTGGAGCACCCGGAGTGGCTGCGGGAGATCCACAGCGCCTATCTGGATGCCGGATCCCAGATCGTGTATGCCAATACCTTCGGAGCCAACCGGGAGAAGCTGGCCCACTGCGGACGGACGGTGGCGGAGGTGGTCCCCGCCGCCGTCTCTGTGGCCCGGGAGGCGGCCCGGGGCCGGGGGCTGGTGGCCCTGGACGTGGGCCCCATCGGCCAGCTGCTGGAGCCCACCGGCACCCTGGAGTTTGAACAGGCGGTGGACATCTTTGCCGAGGTGGTGGAGGCCGGCGCGGCGGCAGGGGCGGACCTGATCGCCATTGAGACCATGACCGACCTCCAGGAGGCCCGGGCCGCCCTGCTGGCGGCCAGAGAGCACTCCAGCCTGCCGGTGCTGGTGACCATGACCTATGAGGCCACGGGGCGCACCTTCCTGGGCTGCTCCCCCGCCTGCGCCGCCCTGACCCTGGAGGGGCTGGGGGCGGACGCCATCGGAGTGAACTGCTCCCTGGGCCCCCGGGAGATGCCCCCGCTGGTGGAGGAACTGCTGAGGTGGACCACTCTGCCCATCGTCCTGAAACCCAATGCCGGACTGCCTCACCCGGACGGCTCCGGCTATGACATCTCTCCGGAGGAGTTTGCCCACAGCCTGGCCGCCCTGGCAGACTTGGGGGTACAGGTGTTCGGCGGCTGCTGCGGCACCACACCGGAGTATATCGCCCTGCTGCGGCGGGAGTTGGAGGGCCGGACGGTGCGCCGGGTCACAAGGACCGTCCCCGCCGCCGTGTGCAGCGGCACTCAGGCAGTGCCCATCGACCGGGTGCGGGTCATCGGCGAGCGGATCAATCCCACAGGCAAGAAACTGATGAAGGAGGCCCTGCGCCGGGGGGATGTGGACTATATGCTCAACCAGGCTCTGGCCCAGACGGAGGCCGGGGCGGACATCCTGGATGTGAACGTGGGTCTGCCGGAGATCGACGAGGCAGACATGATGGTCCGCACGGTGAAGGCGCTCCAGGGAGTGACCGACGCCCCCCTCCAGCTGGATTCCACCGACCCGAAGGTGCTGGAGCGGGCCCTGCGGGTCTACTGCGGCAAGGCCATTGTCAACTCGGTCAACGGGGAGGAGGAGAGCCTGTCTGCCATCCTGCCCCTGGTGAAAAAGTACGGTGCGGCGGTGGTGGGCCTGACCCTGGACCAGGGCGGCATCCCCAAGAGCGCGCAGGCCCGGGTGGAGGTGGCCCGCCGTATCCTGGAGCGGGCGCTGGCCCTGGGCATCCGGCGGGAGGATGTGTACATCGACTGCCTGACCCTCACCGTCTCCGCCGAGCAGGAGGGGGCGGCCCAGACGTTGACTGCCCTGCGCCGGGTGAAGGAGGAGCTGGGGCTGAAAACCGTGCTGGGGGTGTCCAACATCTCCTTCGGCCTGCCCGCCCGGCCCCTGGTGAACCAGAATTTCCTCGCTATGGCCATGGCGGCGGGGCTGGACCTGCCCATCCTCAACCCCAATGTGGATACCATGATGGCGGCAGTGCGGTGCTATCACCTGCTGACCAACGTGGACCGGGACGCCCGGGAGTTCATCGCCGCCTATGGAAACGCCGCCGTGACCACCGCCATCTCCGGCGGAGGGGCCGCTCCGACGGCCGCGGCCTCCGGACGGGGGCTGGCGGAGGTGGTGGAGGCCGGCCTGAAGGGGGAGGCCGCCGCCGCGGCCCGGACCCTGCTGGAGACCCGGGAGCCCATGGATGTGGTGGATCACATCCTGATCCCCGCTCTGGACAAGGTGGGGGGCGACTTTGAGCAGAACCGGGTCTTTCTGCCCCAGCTGATCCAGTCGGCGGGGGCCGCCCAGGCCGCCTTCGAGGTCATCCGGGAGAGCCTGTCCCAGCGGGACGGGGGCACGGTCAGCCGGGGGACCGTGGTGCTGGCCACCGTCAAGGGGGACATCCACGATATCGGCAAGAACATCGTCAAGGTCCTGCTGGAGAACTACGGCTATACCGTGGTGGACCTGGGGAAGGACGTGGACCCCTCTGCCGTGGTGGAGGCCGTCCGGCGGCACGCCGCGCCCCTGGTGGGCCTGTCCGCCCTGATGACCACCACGCTGAAAAGTATGGCGGAGACCATCTCCATGCTCCACGACGCGGGCCTGACCTGCCAGATCATGGTGGGGGGCGCGGTGCTCACCCCGGACTACGCCCGGCAGATCCAGGCGGACTTCTACGCCCGGGACGCCAAGGAGAGCGTGGACATCGCCAAGCGGGTCATTGGATAAACACAAGCCTGCGGGCTGCCGGAGTTCCGGCGGCCCGCAGGCTTTTTTCACGGTTCAGGAGGCGGTGAGCAGGGGCTGCAGCTGCCGCCCCTCCAGGGCGGCCTGGGCGGCATCGGCCACCTGGGAGAAGTCGGACACCAGGGAGGTGGGCTTCCTCTCCGGGTCGTCCTGGCCGAAGGGGACGAAATAGATGTACCTGCGGTTGAGCAGGGCGCCCAGGCTGGGGGCGGAGCCGGCCAGCCCGTCGTTGGTGGAGGGGGCGAGGAGGATGGGGCGGCCGTTGCGCAGATGGGCCTTGGCCGCCATGGTGACGCTGGTGTCGGTGACGCCGGCGGCCAGCTTACCCAGGGTATTGCCCGTACAGGGGGCGATGATCAGCAGGTCCAGCAGCTTCTGGGGCCCGATGGGCTCCGCTCCGGCGATGGTGGAGATGACCCGGTGGTCACAGATACGGGCCATCTCCCGCATCAGTTCATGGGCGCAGCCGAAGCGGGTGTCGGTGGCGGCGGTGCACTCCGAGACGATGGGGATCACCCGGGCGAAGCGGGCCTTCACCTGCTCCAGCGCCTCCATGGCCCGGGCGTGGGTGCAGAAGGAGCCGCAGACCGCAAATCCAATGGTCTTATTTTCCAAGAAAAACCTTCCTTTCCGCGTTATGCTCCCAGCTCGTGGAGCATATGGTAGATGGTGTTTTTGATGGCGGACCCGGCGGTGACGGGGGCCACCTTTCCCGGCAGGGAGAGGGCCCAGATCACGGTGCGGCCCAGCCGTCCGGCGGCCTCCAGGTCCACGCCCCCGGGCTTGCTGGCCAGATCCAGCACCAGGCAGTCCGGCTTCAGGTCGGCCAGCTCCGCCTCACCCAAAACCAGGGCGGGGACGGTGTTGACCACCAGGTCATAGCCGCACAGCCAGCCGGCCAGCTGGCCGGTCTGCTCCGCCCCGTAGCCGCTGGCCTGGGCCCAGGCCAGGGACTCGTAGCGCCGGGCGGCCACGGTGACCTTAGCACCCAGGGCGGCCAGCCGCTGGGCCAGGGCCCGGCCCACCCGGCCGAAGCCCACCACAAGCACCCGCGCACCGTGGATAGTGATGGGGAGCTGCTCCATGGCGATCTGGACCGCCCCCTCGGCGGTGGGCACCGCGTTGGCCACTGCCAGCTCCTCCCGGGCGAAGTAGTCCCGAATGGTGAGCCCCCGCTCGGCGGCCAAGGCGGCGGTGACCGGGTCCACCCGGCCGCCGCAGAGCATCTGCCCCGGGGATAGAGGGGCGAGCACCTCGGTAATCGGAGGAGAGAGGCGGGAGAGAGGGGCATTCAGAAGTTCCCCGCCCGATGAAACAGGGAGGGGGAGGACCACGCAGTCCGCCTGCTCCACCCCGGAAAGGCCGGGTTCCGCTGTGAGTCCGGGAGCGGGGACGGCCCCATCCTCCAGAGCGTAGGTGTGGACCCGGTGGCCATCCTCCGCCAGAAGCTGGGCCAGCTTGCCCTGGCGCATATCGCCTCCCAGGACCCAGAAATTCAGTTCGTGCCGCATGGCAGGACCTCCTTTATCCTCAATGCTGCACCAGCCTATGCCAGGCAGGCGGTGGAGGTGAATGGGCGACTGCGGAAAAGAAAACATACTTGACAGAGAAAATGAAAAAGAATATAATGATTTTGCACAATGACGACGAGAATAACCATGAGAAAAGCGTCATTTTTACCGGTTGGCGAGGCGTGCCGACCTGAGCGCTGGCATGGCTCCTTCTGCTGGCGAAAACAACAAAAGGAGGTCCTGAGATGAAACAGCAATTCCGCAAGATCCTGTCTCTGACCACAGCGGCAGCCCTGACCCTTGGAATGGTGGTCACTGTCCACGCCGCGGACAGCGGTATGACCCGCGGTGAGATGGCGAAGCTCCTGGTGGAGGGGGCCGGGCTGTCCGGTCAGGCGGCCGAGTATGCCGCCAAGACCAGTGCCTTCCGGGACGTTGCCGAGGGCAGCGCCTATGAGGGCTACATCAATCTCGCTTATGCAAAGGGCCTGATGAGCGGCACCGGCGGCGGCTCCTTCCGTCCCGACGCCAAGACCACACAGCTGGAGGCGGCGGCGGCTGTCATGCAGTATGCCGGCGTGCCCGATGAGATGCTAAAGTCCTGGCCCGCCGACTATGAGGACACGGCGGTCCGCGTGGGCCTGACCGCGGGCCTCACCTATGATGGGGCGGCTGGCGTGACCCAGGCCCAGTTCCAGACCGTGCTGAAGAACGGCGCTGCCCTCATTGGCAAGCCCTATATCGGCATCAGCTGGAAGAGCAATACACAGAACTATGACTCCTTTAAGACGGTCATCCGCGCCGCCGGCGGCAACCCGGTGGAGCTGGACCGGGTGACCAGCACCGCGGTCGCCTATGACAAGGACGGCAAGATCCTGGACTCCTATCTGGAGGAGAGCGGGATGCTCAAGCAGGAGTATGCCGACCAGATCAAGGCCAAGAACCTGGCCAACAGCAACGTGGGCGAGGCCATGGCCGGCATCGACGGCGTGTTCTTCACCGGCGGCGAGGACGTGAGCCCCACGCTCTTCAAGGTGCCTCAGAAGGAGGCCAACATGGGCGAGGAGATCAACGCCACCCGGGACATCTCCGACTATACGCTGATGGCCTACTGCCTGAGCAAGGACGTGCCCACCCTGGGCGCCTGCCGCGGGATGCAGGTGATGAGCATCGTCTCCGGCACCGGCTTCATTCAGGACATCCCTGCCTATTACCAGGCCAAGGGCAAGACCTATGATGACAGCCACCGGATGCCCGCGGACGCCCCCGACCGGGACTATGCCCGCCATGTGGTGGGCATCATCGAGACTGACTCCTGGATGTATGACATCGTGGGTGCGGACAAGCTGGAGAACGTCTCCTCCTGGCACCACCAGGCGGTGACCGACGTGACCTCCGACACCGGCCTGACCGTGGTGGCCAAGACCACCGTGAACGGCCTGGACATCGTGGAGGCCGTAGAGAACCAGAGCAAGACCTTCTGCCTGGGCGTGCAGTTCCACCCCGAGAATGACGCCAAGCTGGCCCTGCATGACGGAAAGCCCGAGGAGGCCAAGTGCGACCCCGACGTGTGCCTGACCTTCTTCCAGTACCTGGTGAGCTACGCCTCCGGCAAGCCGGTCATCGGCATCTCCTGGGGCGGCGATCCCGCGGACTACACCGACATTCAGGACATCATCCAGAACGGCGGCGGCGTGGTCACCCATGTGCAGCAGATCACCGGCTATGACCAGGCGGCGGCCGAGGTCAAGAAGGTGGACGGCATCGTGGTCACCGGCGGCCAGGACATCAACCCCGACCTGTACGGCGAGGAGCACAGCCCCCTGCTGGAGGACAACAACGAGGAGCGGGACATCCGCGACACCTCTGACTACAACCTGATCAAGGCCGCTGTGGCCGAGAATGTGCCCATGCTGACTATCTGCCGCGGGATGCAGATGCTCAACGTGGTCCAGGGCGGCGGTCTGATCCAGGATCTGCCCACCTACCTGGAGAAGGACGCCAACGTCTATAAGACCCACCGCAACGCCCCCGACTGGGCCCGGCATGACATCACGGTGGAGGCCGGCTCCAAGTGGATGGCGGAGATCGTGGGCGGCAGCAGCATGAAGAACGTGGCCTCCTGGCACCACCAGGTGCTCAACCCCCAGCGGCTGGGCGAGGGTCTGAAGATCACGGCCTATGGCCCCGACCAGGTGATCGAGGCGGTGGAGTATCAGGCCAATGAGTTTACTCTGGGCGTGCAGTTCCACCCCGAGGCGGACGCGCTGACTGACGCGGCCTTTGCGGCCTACTTCAACACGCTTCTGAAATACGCAGCCTAATGCAAGAAAAAATTACCCCGCCGCCCATAGGGCGGCGGGGCATTTTCTTTGACACAGCGAAAACGGGAGCGGCCCTCAACTGGGGACCGCTCCCGTCTGTTTTACAGGTTTTCATCCAGGATCCGGGTAAATGACTCCGGGGGCAGAGCGCCCACCTCACGGGCGATCTCCTTGCCGTCCTTGAAGAAAATGACGGTGGGGATGTTCATCACGCCGTACCGCATGGCCAGCTCGCCCTCGGCGTCCACGTCCACCTTGCCCACCACAGCCCTGCCGTCGTACTGGTCCGCCAGCTGCTGGATCACCGGGCCCAGCATCCGGCAGGGCATACACCAGTTGGCCCAAAAGTCCACCATCATCAGCTGGCCCCCGTTCAGGGCCTGGTCAAAGCTCTCCTTGGTAAAATGCTGTAATGCCATATTGAAATTCCTTCCTTTTGATTTGATCGGATAACAGGTCAGGTCCCGCTGGAGGCTCCGGCCGGGGGCTCCGAACCCCGCCGGTCCAGATATTCCGCGGCGGACAGGGCTGCGACGAGCCCTTCGCCCACCGCCTTGGAGACCTGGAGGGGGCCGCCGGTGCAGTCGCCGGCGGCAAAGACGCCGGGGACGCTGGTGGACATAGAGCGGTCCACCCGGATAGCGTTTTCCCGGGTCTCCAGCTGGGGGAGCAGGTCGGTGGGGGCCACCGCGTCCCGCAGGATAAAGACGCCGCTGCACGGGATGGGGGCTCCGTCGGCCACCAGGGCGGTAACAGTCTGTGCCCCGGTGATTTCCAGGCGGTTAGCCTGAACGAAGGGAATGTCCTCCTCCAGGGTTTCCGGGCGTTTCGCGGCGGCATAGACCACCTGACAGCCCAGGCTCTTCAGATAGGAGGCCTCCCGGGGGGCGTCCCCGCTGCGGCCCACCACGGCCACCGGCTTGCCCCGGTAGAGCATCCCATCACAGGTGGCGCAGTAGCTCACCCCGCGGCCCAGGTACTCCGTCTCGCCAGGGTATTTGGCCTGACGGACCACGCCGGGGGCCAGGATCAGGGTTTCGCCCTCGTAGATCTCGCTGCCCACCGTCAGGTGGAAGCCGTTCCAGGCCATCAGCGAAATGACGCGGCCCAGAACGAAGTCGGCGCCCAGCTCCTCCGCGTGCCGGCGGAACTGCTCCAAAAGCTCCGTGCCGGTGACGCCGGGCAGGCCCAGGTAGTTGTCTACCCGCTCGGCCCGGGCCAGGGGGCTGTCCTGCCAGCGGTTTCCCACCACCAGCACACTTTTGTTCCGGCCCCGGGCGGCCACCGCCGCGGACAGGCCTGCGGGGCCACCCCCCAGAACGATGATGTCATAGCGCATCCCGCTGCGCCTCCTCTCCCTTGCTTGTTGTGTTCAGTATAACCCAGAAGCGCCGAACCCTCTGTGACCAGGTCACAGAGGAGAGCGCCGTCAGGCCAGCAGCCGGGCTAGCAGAGCCGGGTCGGCATTGCCGCCCGACAGGACGAACACCGCCTTGTCCTCCGGCCGGACGGGGAGCGCGCCGCACAGGGCGGCGGCCACGGGGAGGGCGGAGGAGGGTTCGGCCACCACCTTGGCGGCGGTCATCAGAAGGCGCATGGCCTCCTCGATCCAGCGGTCCTCTACGGTGTACAGCTCATCCACCCGGGCCTGGATGACGGCGAAGTTGTCCGGGTTGGCGTGGTCGGTGCGGGTGCCGTCGGCGATGGTCTGGACGGACTCCAGCTGGACGGGGCGGCCCTCCGCCCGGCTTCGGGTATACCGGGGCGCGCCAGCCGGCTCCACTCCCACAGTGCGCACCTGGGGCGCGGCTCCCTTCACGGCGGTGGCGATGCCGGAGATCAGCCCGCCGCCCCCAATGGGGGCCGCGATCAGACTGGCGTCCGGCAGGTCCTCCAGGACCTCCAGGGCGAGGGTGCCCTGACCGGCGGCTACCAGCGGGTCGGCGTAGGGGTGGATCTCCACCATGCCCCGCTCCCGCACCAGCTGGGCGGCCCGTTCCTCCCGCTGGGAGGAGAGGGTGCCCACCAGCTCCACCTGTCCACCCCAGCGCTTGACCCCGGCCAGCTTGACCGGGTTGGCGTTTGTGGGCATGACGATGACCGCCTGGGCCCCCAGCTTGTGGGCGGCGTAGGCCACCCCCTGGGCGTGGTTGCCCGAGGAGGCGCACACCAGGCCGCGGCCCAGCTCCTCCTCCGACAGGGAGAGGGCCTTGTTGAGGGCGCCGCGAAGCTTGAAGGCACCGATGGTCTGGAAGCCCTCGTGTTTGAGATAGACCTGACAGCCCAGGGCCTCATCCAGGGCCGGGACACGGAGCAGGGGCGTGCGGACGATGTGGGGGGCGATCCTGGCCTGGGCGGCTTGGACGTCACGGTATTCGATCATAAGCAGGACCTTCCTTCCAATCTTAGGATATCCCAATTAAAGCACAGTTTGCCCCCATTGACAAGACGAAGGGGGCGTTTTTTCGGAAGAAACCGCACGAAAAAATAAAATCGAAAAAATTGAAAAAAAGGCTTGCATTCTTCGGGAAGCTGTGGTATTCTATATGAGCCGTCCGGGTGAGACACCTTGAGCGGCAAAGATAACCGGGTGTGGCGAAGTTTGGTATCGCGCTTGAATGGGGTTCAAGAGGCCCTGAGTTCGAATCTCAGCACTCGGACCAAAAGTGATGGAATTTAGGTGGTTTTACCTGATTTCATCACTTTTTTTATGCCTCGAATATGAGAGCGGTGTGTGAAATTTTTGTCTATTGCTCATCTATTGCTCATTGAAAAACCGCCCGTATGGGCGGCTTTTTCATATTGCATCGGTGATTTTTCGGAGATCGTCGTAGGATGCGTCCTGATAGTGGCGGAGCATTTCGGTGCTGGTGTGGCCCATCAGTTCCAATTTGTCCTTGTCTGCCCCTTGGACCCGCTTCATCATGGTGGCGAAGGTATGGCGGCAGCTGTGCGGGGTGTACTTCCGGCGCTTGACACCGTCCCGTTCCTCGACTGGATTTTCGATTCCGCAGGCATCCAACACTCCGTAAAATATGCTGCGGTAAGCCTTGATCTTCATTTGGGCCCCATCCTCTCCACAGAATACAGGCCCGGCCACCTTATCCGCAACCAAGTTATCCACAATCTTCTGTATTTTTGGGGAAACTGTGACAACCCGGTCCTTCCCGGCGTCTGTCTTTGCACCGCCGACGAACGCCCGCTCCTTGCGGTTATAATTGAGCGCGTCCAGAGCAAGAAACTCGGAGGGGCGGAAGCCGAGATAGCACTGGCAGAGCACATAATCTGCCCACTTGACCATTCCGACGTGATCTTCCAGAACCTTGACCGCCTCGGTGGGAAGGGCCTCTTTGCTACCGGTGTCCCCGTCCCCGACAATGAGGTACTGGCCGAGATTCAGGCCGTTGGGAGCCATGTTGCGGGGGATCGCATATTTATAGAGCAGGCCGGCCAGCGCCTTCATGTTCTCACGGGTGCGTTTTCCCTTTGGGCAGTCGTCCATGCAGTCCTGTAGATCGTCCACAGTGATCTCTGCAAATTTCAACAGATGGACCGGCTCGAAGTATTTTTCTGCCGCGGCATAGCAGTTCAGTGTGGACTTGCTGGCCCGGTGTGTTGGCTTCCATACTTCATACAGCTGGGCCCATGTGGTGGGGCGCTGTGCAGGAGCCGCCTCCAGCTTGGGAAGGTAGTCCAGGGCGTCCTTTTTCGTTCGGAAGCCTGATTTTGAGCGGGTGATCTTCCGGAGCTTCCCGTCCTCACGCTGATAGCCCACCACTTTTACGGCGATCCACTTCTTGTTTGGGAGCTGATAGACGCTTCCCTGACCGTTCCCTCGGTTCTTCGTGTTTTGCCGGATCTCCTGTTTGACGCCGCACTTGAGGCAGAATTTACTCCCGTCCGGGATCTCGGCATGGCATTTCCTGCATTTCATTGACTTTTTCCTCCTATCCATGTAAAATAGAAGGGCAGGTGACCCGCAAAAGTTCCTGCCCCTTTTCCCTGCTCTGGTGCGCCAACACCGGGGCGGGGATTTTTATTCATCAACAGGGAGTTTTAGTTGATTGTGCATATAGTTTAATTCTCGTGCTCCCTTGCTTTCTGAAAGCGTTTTCAACTGATAGACCACTGTGTCACGAAGTTTCTTCATGCGTTCCGGCTGTGGGACGCCTTGCTTTACCAGATACGCATTCAGATTTTCAAGATTCGTTAGGACTAGAAGCTGCTCGATCGTGGCATAATCACGGATATTTCCCTTGACGCCCGGATTCTCAGTTCGCCACTGTTTTGCGGTCTTTCCGAATAGTACGACATTCAGCAAATCGGCTTCATCTGCATACACATATCCCTGCTGCTGCTTAGACAACTCTGGTGGGATCAGATTTTCTTTGATAGCATCTGTGTGGATTTTATAGTTCGCACTTACGAGAATGCGCTTTACGTTCCAGTCAAGGGCAAGCCGATGACCCTCATCCTCCTTGAGACGCTGGTAGTCCTTGATGATGTATAGCTTAAACTCCGGGGACAGCCATGAAGCGAACTCAAAGGCGATGTCTTTATGGGCAAAAGTCCCACCACCATAGCGGCCAGACTTGGAAATAAGTCCGATTGCGTTGGTGGCCTTGATCCATTGTTGCGGAGACAATGTAAAAGCGTTTTCACCAGCCCGGTTTTTAAAGGAGTCGAATTCGACCCCTTTAAAATTGGGGTTGTTCAGTTCTTCCCATAGTCCCAGATATTCTATTGTGCTACGTATCCTCAGCCAGTTTTTAACCACATCTTTAGGCGCAACTGGATTTTTCCTCCGGGCCATATCAGTCAGCGAGATATAGTCATCCTCGCTTCCGACTGTCGTTACCACAGAAATATCCACACCGTCAGCATGAATCATACTTTCCACTTTCTTTGCAGACATTGGATCCTCCTTTCTCTGGCGTCCCCGCTTCGGTGTTCGCAGCACCGGGCGGGGATTTTTATTTAAGGATTACACACACCACAGGGCTTGTATCCAGTGGCGACAGCTTCCTCTTCGGTGTCAAACCAAATCTCATTTTCTGCAGTGATCTTTTCGGCAAATCTGCATCCGGGCAAGTGATATTTATCAGACTCTAAGCTACCGACATACTTCCCACTATCTTTTATGTTGGGATCCCCTTCGTTTGGATCATCCGGTTTTACCTGTGAATCTGAGCTCTCGGGATTTCGAGCGTTAACGATAGCCGTAAACTCGTCCACATATTTTACGTTGGGGGGATATGTAGCAAGATTTGCAATACCATCCTCCAGCAGAATTTTATTGTACATCTTGCCATCAACCCAAACATAGGCAAGGAGCCGGCCGTACTGATCGCGCTGCTGAACATCAAATTCCAGTTCGACATGTTTCCCCTCTAAGTTTTTCTTAGTATATTCAGATGCAGATGCGCCTGCTTCAGTGTTTTTCGAACTGTCTGGATGTACACTTTCCGGAGTATCAACGCCAATCATCCGCACTTTTTCTTCCTTGCCGTTATAATTGACAACAATGGTATCTCCATCGATCACGCGGATAACATCATAGACCTGGGTGGCGATTCGGACGGTTGATGTGCTTCCGTCCCAGTACACCTTTGCGCCAAATGCTTCAGAAACAAACCAGGCCGGCACCATCGTCCGATCATTTACAATCATGGCGGGAGTATCCAAGGTAACCGCCTTATCGTTGACATAGGCAGTGGAATTGTCGATTTGCAAAACGACTTTTGTTCCATCCTTTTCCCCAGTTGCAGTCTTTGTGGTTCCGTCCCAGGTCACTTTTGCACCCAGAGCGTTGAAAATGTGACCAATTGGGACCATGGTGCGGTTGTTGATGATCTGGGCAGGGACATCAGTAACCAATGGCGCGCCGTCAAAGTAGAGGTTCAAGGCGCTGGCACTGACTGTCATTGACAGTGCGATGCAAGCAGATATCATGATTGCAAGCAATTTCTTCTTCACTTTGTATTCCTCCCGTTTATTTATATGTTCCACCCTCCGGCGGTTGGATCACAAATACAATTCCGGGTTCAGATTGCCGTATGTGTAAAAGCATACGGCCTTTTTCATGAAATCCTCTGATACATTAAACTGTTCTGCCAGTTCCCAAATTTCAGTTCGGCCGGCAGCGATCTCTTGGTCATAATATTCTTTTGGAACCAAATGCTTTATCGCCCATTTATCCGCACGATGCTCATGCTTCTTCCGGAGATCCCGAGCCGCCCAGCGGTTGTAAAAGCTCCCGGTTACGCAGTGCCCCAGCTCATGTGCCAAGTGTACTCGGCGGTCTGCTTCTCCGTCAACTACATCACAATCCATTCCGATGTAGCATCTTCCTGCATCTGATTGGATGCACATAGATCCGTTTTCTGGAATGTCCAACAATATGACAGGAATATTTCTATCCTTGGCCACCTGGTACAATTCGTATGTTTCCATGTTTATTCCTTCTTCTTTTCCGCCTCCTCCCGAAGTTTGACCATCTGGGCGAAGCGCTTTACCTCATCGTACATGGCATCGGTGATTTCACCGTCGCCCCCAAACAGAGCGAATTTAATATCGTTGTCGCTGATCTCGCGCTCACCCTTCTGGGTGGGCGCGTTTTCTTTTTCGCCTAGCAACTCAGAGACTGGAACCCCAAAATAGTCTGCAATTTTTTTCGCGGTAGCATCCGTAGGATTTCCACCCGCTTTCCATCTTGTAACAGCGGACTTTTTTAATCCAACTTCTGTGACTACTTTTGACGGAGTTTTCTCGATACTATTACACATGGACAAAAAGTTACTGTAGAAACTCATAATTAGCTCCCTCTTTTTTTGTACAAAAGAACAAAGTACGGAAAGTTAACAAAACACCAGACCCCGGAGAGAACCTCCCGTGTCAATCGCTTTTATGTATCTCGCAAATCCATAATAGCACGGTCTGTTAACTTTTGCAACTACTTTTTGACTGCGGCGGGATAGAAAAAGACGCCCGCTGACCATAGCGAGCGCCTCCTTCTCGGAATTTTTACCAGAACGCAATGCAACTGAGCCGCGCACAGACGGTCCTTTGCCTGTGGCCGCTGACAGGTTCCTTAGCCAGGGGATGGCTCAGTCCGTAAATGGCCTTACGGGTCTATGTTGCGCCGTTCACTTTCAGCATATCCGGATGCTGTGCTCCACGCATCCCGCCGGTGCTTCGGTCTGGAACGTAAGAGCAAAAAGAGCGCTTCGCCAAAGGCTCCGCACAGGACCACCGCCTTTCTGCTCCAGCATGGAACAAGGCAAGCATACCAAACTTTCCCGCCGCAGTCAACAAACTAAACAGATAGGAGGGGTGGGAATGCCAGAGACATGGACCGGGAACCTGATTGGGCGGATGCACAACAAGGGCATCACCTACGATGAACTTGCCGCCGAGATGGGGGTTGGAAAGGCGTACATTTCCATGATCCTGAATGGGCGGCGGAAGCCCACCGATATCAGGAAACGCATGGAGGATGCCGTGAACACCATCATCCAGCGGCGATCAGACGGAACGGGAGGCGCCGTTCTTGTGAACAAGGATAACGCGACGAATGTCCAATAAACCGGACTGAAAGGAGGCAGATCTATGACACTGAAAGATGCGACGGAAAAGGGGAGGAGCATCACTCTGGATGATTTGCGAAGTATCGACCGGGAATTTATTACCCCAGTGATCGCGGCCAACATTCTGGGGTGCGACCCCCATTACATCCGGCTGACGGCCCGGGAGGCTCCGGAGGAGCTGGGGTACAATGTGACCCGGATTGGACGTAACACCAAGATCCCCCGCATTGGGTTCATCCGGTTTTTGGAGGGGGGTGCTGGGTATGAGAACCGCGTATGAGATCGTGCGGCGGATCGCGGAGACGGCCATGAGCCGCCACGGGTTGGACGCCAGGAAGCTGGCCAGCGCGGCGGGGATCAGCGAGAAAAGTATGGGCAAGCTCTTGCGGGACGAGCCTGTCAGGCTGGACCAGGAGCAGTATTTTAACCTGCTTGTCCTGGGCGGAGCGATAGAACTGAGAGGTGTGATGAAATGAACCAGACGAGAAATGAGCGGAAGCAGCGGGCGCAGGAGTTGGTATGGATCGCGCTGGTCACCACGTTTTTGTTCGGCGTCTTTGCGCTGGGCATGAGCGTCGGAATCTGGCTGACGGAGGTGGCGTGATGTTTACCCCGGAGGAGTTGGCCGAGATGGCAGCCGCCGACGCGGAGATCGAAGCGGAGTTCCGCCTGACGCAGGAGGATCTGGACCGGAGCCGTGAGCTGGACCGGGAGGCGAAGTTCCGAGCCCTGCCTATGGAGAAACAGAAGGTGGCCGCACAGCGGAAGGCCTACCGGGAAGCCAACCGGGAGAAGGTGGCCGCACAGCAGAAGGCCTACCGGGAAGCCAACCGGGAGAAGGTGGCCGAGTACCAGAAGGCCTACTACGAAGCCAACCGGGAGCAACTGCGGAAACGAGCCCGGAATTATATGCGGGAATACCGCACAAAAAAGAGAGCCGCCGCAGGTGCTGGCACACCAACGACGGCAAAAGGATATTAAGACACCCATATTATATGGGACAAGAAAGGAATCGTCAAGATGGATTTGAAGCTGATGGATCTGGAGATCCAGAATTTTAAGGGCTGTGGGAGGTTATCTCTGCCGCTGGATGGGCGCAGCGCCAGCATTTATGGGGACAACGCCGCGGGCAAGACCACGGTATACGACGCGCTGACCTGGCTGCTGTTTGGGAAGGACAGCCGAGGGAATGGCAGCTTTGAGATCAAGCCGTTGGACGCCGCCGGAGAAGTGGCGGACCATGGGGCGGTGACGGAGGTCTCTGCGACGCTGTGGGCGGACGGGGAGCCAGTGACCCTGCGCAAGACCTACTACGAGAAGTGGAGTGTGAAGCGTGGAAACGCGGACGCCACCTATGACGGGAACACCAGCGAGTACTATGTGGACGACGTCCCGGTGAAGAAGTATGCCTTTGAGGCGAAGGTGGACGAGCTGGCCGGTGAGGACCGCTGGCGGATGCTGACCAGCGTGGGCTGGTTCTGCGAGGGGCTGGACTGGCGGAAACGGCGGGAGGCCCTGTTTGAGGTGTGCGGCGTGGTCTCCGACCGGGAGATCATGGAGCGGGAGCCGCGCTTCGCGGCGCTGATAGAGTCCATGGGCCGGCTGAGTCTGGAGGACTACAAGAAGAAGCTTCAGGCCAAGCGCCGGGGGCTGAATGGAGCCCGGGATACAGTTCCGGCCCGTCTGGACGAGTGCAAAAAGACGGTGTCAGAGCTGGAGGGGATCGACTTCACCGCTCTGGAGGAGGAGCGGGGCCAAGTGGCCGCACGGCGGGACAGCCTGCGGGGCGAACTGATCCAGCTGGAGAACAACACCCTGCTGGCCTTCAAGCGGAATGATGTGGCCCAGCTTGAGAACAAGCTGGCCGCGCTTCGGAATGAGAACCGGCTGCACCGGCAGAGCCAGATCGTCCCGGTGGAGGACCGGAGGCCGGCGCTGGAGGCTGAGGTCCGGGCGGCAGAGCGGGATCTGCTGCGCTGCACACAACTGGCCCAGAACGAAAAGGACCTGATGGAGCATCTGGAGGAGCGGATCGGGCGGTGCCGGGCCAGATGGTCTGAAGCGGCGGAGCAGACTTTTGAAACAGTGTGCCCCACCTGCGGGCAGAGGATGCCGGAGGAGGCACAGAAGGCCGCCCGGGCGGCCTTTGAGGCGGACCGGAATAGAGTCCAGGCGGAGGCCGTGGAGGAGGCGGACCGGGCCAAGGTGGACCGCTCCATGGCACAGGTCCGCCGGGAGAACGCCATTGAGGCTGGGGTCCGGGCGGAAAACGAGATCGCCCGGCTCCGGGCGGAGCTGGAGGCGTACAGAGCCCCAGCCCCCGCGGAAGTGGAGGACCTCCCCGGATTTGCCCGGCAGGAAGCGGAGCTGACCTCCGCCCTGGAGGAGGCTCGCCGTCAGGCGGACGGCCTGAGCCGGGAGAACGGTGCGATCCGAACCGAGATCGAGGGGCGCATTTTGGAGCTCCAGCAGCAGCTGGACAGGCTGGACTGGGATCTGGGTCGAAAGGCCATGCTAGATTATGCCAAAGAGCGGATGGAGGCCCTGCGGCAGGAGGCTCGGGAAAGTGGGCAGCAGCTGGAGGAGCTGGACAAGCTGCTGTTCCTGTGCGACGAGTTCAGCCGCTGCAAGGTGCGGTACATTGAGGACCAGATCAATGGCCGGTTCCGGTTGGTGAAGTGGAAGCTGTTCCGGGAGCAGGTCAACGGAGGTCTGGCCGACTGCTGTGAAGCCACGGTGGACGGGGTCCCGTACCGGTCCATGAACAACGGCTCCAGAGTGAACGCCGGCCTGGACGTGATCCGGACGCTGTCGGAGCACTAAGGGATGCGGGTGCCGCTGTTCGTTGACAACGCGGAGAGTGTGACCGGGCTGCTGCCGGTGGGGAGCCAGACCGTCCGCCTGGTGGTCAGCGCGGGAGATAAAAAGCTGAGGTGTGAATATGAAAATTAAGGACCGGGCGAAGCCCAAGCTCCCGCCTGTGGAGCCGGGGGTGTACATTGCCACCTGCGTGGGCGTGGTGGATCTGGGGGAGCAGTACAGCGAGAAGTTCAAAAACTACCGCAACGAGGTTCAGTTCATTTGGGAGCTGTCCGGGTAGACAGTGGAGGTGGATGGAGAAGTGAAGCCCCGGCAGCTCTCCCGTACCTTCTCCTTCGCCGTCGGTAAAAAGAGCAGCCTGAGGGGATTCCTGAGCAGCTGGAACGGAGTGCAGTACAGCGATGAGCAGTTTGGAGAGCTGGAGGTATTTGACCAGGTTGGCCGCGCCTGTCAGCTGAACGTGGTGCTCAACGACACCGGGGAGTATGCCAACGTGGACAGCGTGATCCCTCTTCCCAAGGGGATGCCAGCGCCAAAGACGGACACAGAACCCATCTGCTGGGACATGGAACGATGGGACGACGCGGTGTTCCAGGCGCTGCCGGAATGGGTGCAGGAGAAGATCAAGAAGTCCACCCAGTACCAGAAGGAGCACACGCCAACGGACACGGTGGACTTCCCGGCTCAGGCGGAGCGAAGCGGACTTTGCAAGGACGAAGGGGGTTGTCCCATTTGAAGCTGATCCCATTGGCCAGTTCCTCACACGGGAACGCCTATCTGGTAGAGGACGGAACGACCTGCCTGCTGATCGAGTGCGGAGTGAGCTGGAAAAAGCTCCAGAAACTGACTGGATTCGGCGTGTCCGGCATTGCCGGGTGTCTGATCTCCCACGAGCACAAGGACCACGCTGGCTGCTATGAGCAGCTGATCCGGAGCGGGGTTCCGGTCTACGCCAGCCGTGGGACAGCGGAAGCACTTGGGTGCGAACAGTTGGAACCGCTGGAGGACCGTGAGGTGGTGACCCTTGGCAGCTTCGACATACTCCCATTCCCAACCTTTCACGACGCGGCGGAGCCTATGGGCTTTCTGATCCGCAGCCGGACGGACGGGGACAAGTTGGTCTTTGCCACAGACACGGTCAACCTAGGGTATCAGTTCCCCGGTGTGGATTTGGTAGCTATCGAGTGCAACTACGACGAGGCCGCCCTGGAGCGGTCGGAGCGGATGCCGGAGAAGGTGCGCCGTCGGGTGGCCAACGCCCACATGAGCGTGTCCAGGGCCTGCGCCTGGCTGGCGGGCCTGGACAAGTCCCGGGTGCGGGAGGTGTACCTGATGCATCTGTCCGACGCCTGCGGCAACGAGTGGATGTTCCGCCGTCTGGTGCAGCAGGTGGTAGGGGATCGGGTGCAGGTTACGGTGTGCCCGCGTGAACGATTGGAGGATGTAAAATGAATGAATTAGAAAAGAAAAGCATCCTGGAAATGTCCATGGGTGCCATTCTGGAGCGGGTGGACTATGAGATGGGCAAGGTCATCGACAACATCCTGGACCCCAACACCAAGCCCACCGGGAAGCGGAAAATCACCGTGGGGCTGGAGCTTATCCCCAGCGCGGACCGCAAGACCATCACCGTGCAGACCACAGCCAAGAGCACGCTGGTCCCCACGGACCCCATCACCACCAGCCTCTATATCACCAATCAGCCGGGCACCGGCGAGATGGTGGTGGCCGAGATGGTCCCCCAGGTCCCCGGACAGTTGGGGATGGACGGCGGAGAGCAGGACCGGCCCAAGGTTCTGAAATTCACCAATATCAAGCAGGCATAACAGAAAGGAGACTACATCATGTTGAAGGAATTTGCTCAGTATCTCGTGTCCCTCAAGGACAACAAGACCTACACCATCCACGGCGACACCTACTCCGACCGGGAGCTGGTACGCATCGACCCCCATGTAGACCGCCCCCGCCAGATCAGCGTGAGCGGGCTGGACAGCATCGTGAAGCTGCTGCGGAACGAGCTGGATATGTTCGACAACCTGCCTATGTTCATTCGGGTGGACGGCGCGCGGAAGGTCTCTGTTTTCTCCACCTATGACATCGAGATGTGCCGGGACAGCCTGTACGAGGCGACCTGCGACGTGCCCGGGTTCCAGGAGGGCTTCCGGGAGTAGGAAAAGGCCATCATTGAGCTGCGGAGCAAGTTTATGCCCGGAGAGGGCGTGGACTATCTGCTGGACCTGCTCTCCCGCATCAATAAGGAGAACGGCGTCACCACCCGGGACAACGGCGTGAGCCAGGAGGTGGAGGCCCGGCAGGGGATTTCCCTCAAGGCTCTGGTCCAGGTCAAGCCCCGCATCTCCATGCGGCCCTACCGCACCTTTCTGGAGGTGGAGCAGCCGGAGAGCGAGTTTATCCTGCGTCTGGACGAGGACGGAAACGTGGGGCTGTTCGAGGCTGACGGCGGGATGTGGAAGATGCAGGCCAAGGCGTCCATCGTGGCGTACTTCGAGGAGAAGCTGGCCGACGAGATTAGCGCCGGAAAGGTCATCGTGATGATGTAAACAATCGGCGGGGCTGGGGCGTCCTGGCCCCGCTGATAGAAAGCGGGTGATGAGATGGCCGGACGGCCGAAGGAGGGCATTGAGTTCTCCGGCTGGGCCACGGACGTATTTGAAGATCCGAAGATAGACAAGCTGATCGACGGCCAGGGTGTGGCCGGGTTTACGATCTATTTCTATCTTTGCCAAAGGGCCTTCGGGCTGCATGGATACTTTTTGCCATGGACCTGCGATGATGCCGCCAGCGTTGCAAGACGGATCGGCGGCGGAGTTGGGTCAAAGGCGGTACAGGATACCGTTGGGCTGTGCTTGCGTATTGGTTTGTTTGACCGCATGCTGTACGAGGGGCACGGAGTACTTACGAGCAGGGGCATCCAGCGCAGTTTTGTGCCGGCGCTGAAAAAACGCCGGGTAAGGTCTGTCATATTGGGACAAGAGAACACCTATGAAATGGTTCGTGTGGACGAGCCAACTCAAGAAGGGACACCGTTAAATAAAGCAAATCTTCTCAAAGACCCCGTTGCTAAAATGTATGGGCTTTCAGAGTTGGCTGTCCCAAATGATGTTTTTGATTTCTTGGGGAAGTATAACCTGCATTGGTGGAAAACGAGTGGCTATATCCCGCCTTACTACACGTTGGGTGAAAAGAAAGATCACAGAATATCTGGTAGCGAGGTCTTTGATACATTTACAATCCAATATGCAAATTCAGTATCTGTGGACGATTCCGGAGTGGTCTCACTCAAAAATCCGACTTCCGCAACCATACAGTGCGAATTTGGCAGTGGCGATGCAGACGAAATCAACAAAGTTCCGACTGGAAGTTTTATGATGTCTGATCGTTTTCCTAACGAGCACGCAATCTATTACAAGAGTGCTGATGCTTACGATGAAAAGCGGTCAGGGGCCAGTACGATAGGTACATACCTCCCTGAGCAGGAAGTGGCTGGACATCCGGCTACCCTGAATGGCGAAGGGACGGTGCATTCTGCGGACAGAAATGCATATCCGGACAACGGAGCCATTGGGAAAACCCATTACAAGTATTACGGCATTCCATTTGAAAACCTCGTAAAAACGGCCGCAAAAATTGTAGCAGGGGAATATGTTGGAACTGGAACTAGCGGATCCTCAAACAAAAACTCACTGAAATTCGGGTTCAAGCCTTCTATGGTGCTGATTACTGGTAACGGTTATTTCGGCGTTTTAACCTCAGAGGTATCCAAGTACTTCTGCGCAGGTATTAGCGGCTGGAATAGTTTGGGTAAAAACGGCCTTGCTGGGTCAGTGACTTTTGACACAAACGGTACTGTGTCTTGGTACGCAACTGCAAGTGTTGGTGACTACAATTTTAGAGATAGTCCCAATATCCAGTTCAACGCACAGTCAGTCACATATTCTTATATCGCAATCGGATAAAGGAGGAGAACAGAATGTGGTATATCGACCCTGTCCCAAACGACTCAGGAGCATACAGTCCTCCGCAGTCCACGCCCTTTGACAGTGCGATCCCGCTGACAG
>ENA-OWPD01000940-OWPD01000940.1-human-gut-metagenome-genome-assembly--contig:-NODE-940-length-27412-cov-2.660453_pt1 | contig 27412 bp, 26 predicted proteins | sample MGYA00248262_ERZ651842 | MGnify/ENA primary metagenome ERZ651842 (study PRJEB26924, sample SAMEA4378253) | human gut metagenome | biome: human gut; feature: human-associated habitat; material: faeces... | reverse complement strand
GGGTATTACAAACAAAATACGATAGTGTTACTAAAAATGTAGTAGCTAAAATGGATAAATCCCATAAAGTATCTGGTGATGAATTTTATACGAATGATAGAAACTTTCCGTTTTTTCCAATTGGAGTCATCACAATTCGGGAAATTAAAGCCCCAAAAGGATATTTAGTCAACGATGAAGTATTTGTGCGGAAAGTAACAGAGGATGGGGCAGATAATGAAGAAGTAAATACTTACAATGCACCGACTGTAAAAGAAACCGCTCAAAAGATGCAGATCCGTTTGCAAAAGGTTGACAAGGAAACCGGAAAAGGGGAAGCACAGGGAACGGCAACCTTAAAAGGTGCGAAGTATGAGATCCGGAATGCCAAAGATGAAGTGGTGGAGACGCTGACGACGGATGAAAAAGGAAAAGCAACATCCAAAGAGCTGCCGATCGCGACTTACACGGTGAAAGAGACAAAGGCATCCAACGGGTACATTCTGGATGAGAAGACCTATACCATCAAAGGAGAAGCGACGGATTCTGTAACCCGCGTTTTCCAATATGACGTCAAGAGCCAGGAAACCCCACAGAAGATCCAGATTGAATTAAGCAAGCTGGACAGCGAAACCAACAAAGGAGAAGCCCAGGGAGCAGCCACTTTGAAAGGCGCGGTATATGAGGTACGCAATTCCAAGAATGAAGTGGTTGATACCCTGACCACGGATGAAAAGGGAAAAGCCGTTTCCAAGGAACTTTTACCGGGCAAGTATACGGTGAAAGAGACAAAGGCGTCTAACGGGTATCTCGTGGATGAAAATACCTATACGGTGGACGGAAATATCAAAGATCCAACAAACCGTGTAATCAAGTATAAAGTCACCAGCGGGGAAGACATCATCCGCGGTGATGTGGAGATCATCAAGCTGAAAGAGAATCAGGATGAAGACAATGACACCTTGCAGGGACTAGAGGGCGTGGAATTTACCTTTACCTCCAAAACCACCGGGAAAGAAGTCCTGAAGATCGTGACCGACAAATATGGTTTTGCTACGACAAAATCCAAAGACCATCCTCGTGGCGGTCTGGTATATGACACCTATATTGTGACGGAAACCAAGTGCCCGGAGGGGCTGAAACCGATCGAACCCTTTGAAGTTACCATCAAAGATGAGGGTGTGACCTTAAAAGGAATCTACAAAGAGGACAAGCTGATCGTCAGCCCGGTAAGCGTTGTAAAGGTAGATGCATCTACCGGGAAAGTGATCCCGGTTGCAGACACCGAGTTCCGGATCCTGGATGAAAATAAAAAGCCGATCACAATGACGACCCATTATCCGAATGAAGTGGTGCATGAAACCTTTAAGACGGATAAAAATGGCCAGTTTACACTTCCGGAAAAGCTGAAATATGGAACGTACTATCTGGAGGAAGTAAACGCACCGGACGGGTATCTGAAAGGGGAATTGCTGCAGTTCAAAGTCACAGAGGGAGCAACATGGGAACACCCGTTGGTTGTGAAATACAGTGACGAAAATGTGATGGGAAAGATCCGCATCCAGAAGAAAGATTCGGAGACCGGGGAAGCCCTGGCAAATGCTGTATTTGACATTGTGGCGGCAGAAGACATCGTAACTCCGGACGGAACCATCCGTCTGCAAAAAGGAGAAGTAGCGGAAACACTGACGACGGGAAAAGATGGAAGCGCCATCAGCAAGGAGCTGTTCCTTGGAACCTATCTGGTGAAAGAAACCAAACAGCCGGATGGGTATCTTCTCAATAAAAAAGAATATGAGATCACATTGAAGTATCAGGATCAGGAAACTCCGGTCGTAGAAGCAGAGGTGGAGATCCCGAATGCTCCAACGAAGATCCAAATCGTAAAAACAGAAAAGGGTACAGACAAGCCCATAGCAGGAGCCAAATTCCAGATCTGGAACAAAGCTATGTTTGAAGCGGCAGAATCCGAGGATCAGGCAATGGCACTCAAAGAAACCTACACAACGGATGAAAAAGGATGCATCGAATTGAAATATCTTGCACCGGGAACTTACTGTATACAGGAAGTGGAAGCGGCGCCGGGATTTGTCCTGGATGATACGGTGCGGGAAATGACCATTGAAAAGGATGGACGTGTGGATGGAGAAAAGATCGGCAGGCTGGACGTGGAGAACGACTATACCAAGATGGAATTTATCAAGTATGATGCGACGACGAAAAAGCCGGTTGCCGGAGGCACGTTCCAAGTAACCGATCTGAATGGAACCGTGTTGGATGAGTGGGATGGAACGAAAGAACCACATACAATGGATCATCTGGTGGTTGGACAGGAATACATTTTCAAGGAAGTAAAAGCACCAAACGGATATTTACTTGCAGAGGATGTCCACTTTGTTGTGGAGCAGACAGGAAAGCTGCAGACCATTGAAATGTACGATGAAAATGTGATGGGGCAGATCACCATCCGGAAGACGGATGCCAATACCGACCAAGGGCTGAAAGATGCCGAATTTACCATCACCGCATCGGAAGACATTGTGACGCCGGATGGAACGGTACAGGTGAAAAAGGGCGAGATTGCAGACACGATCACCACGGGCAAGGATGGAGTTGCAGTCAGTAAAAAGCTGTTTTTAGGAAATTATGTGGTCAAAGAATCCAAACAGCCAAGAGGATATGTGCTGGAGGATAAGAAATATCCGGTAGAGTTGAAGTACAAGGATGAAAAAACGGATTTGATCATGGAAGAACTTGCCGTAGAAAATAAACCGACGGTGATTCGGCTGTTAAAGGTGGATCAGGAAACCGGAAAAGCAATGGCAGGCGTCCAGTTTGAGATCTGGAAGAAGAACGTACCGGAATCCGGTACGGAAAAGGAAGACCATGTGATCCAGACAACGGATGAAAATGGGGAGATCAGGATCGAACGGTTTGCACCGGGAACGTATTGTTTCCAAGAGCATCAGACGTTACCGGGATATGTGCTGGATGAAACCATCCATGAGGTGACCATTTCCAAAGATGGAACCATTGACGGAAAGACCGTGGCGGTACTGAAGCTGAAGAACGTCCCGACCAAGCTGGTCAAAACGACGGCTAAGGATCAGGACACCCAGACCCACGAAGCAATCCCGAAAAAAGAAACAACACTGGTAGACACCGTAGAATTTCAGGATCTGCAGATCGGGCAGGAATACACCATCAAGGGAACACTGATGGACAAAGCAACCGGAAAACCGCTTCTGATCAACGGAAAAGAAGTGACAGCAGAAACGACCTTTACAGCAAAAGAGAAAGATGGAACCGTGGATGTCGTCTTTCAGTTCGATGCATCTGCATTAAAGGGAAAACAGATCGTGGTCTTTGAAAAAGTCTTTCTTGAGGAGAAAGAAATCCTGGCACATGAAGACCTTGAAGACCAGGGGCAGACGGTAGAATTTCCGGACAGCAGTATCGGAACGACAGCAAAGGATCAGGAAAGCGGAACCCATGAGGGAATCGCGAAGAAAGACGTGACCATTGTTGATACAGTTTCCTACAAGAACCTGATCGTTGGACAGGAGTACACGGTAAAAGGAAAACTGATGCTCAAAGAAACCGGGGAACCGCTCCGGATCGATGGAAAAGAAGTCACAGCAGAGACGACATTTGTGCCGGAAGAAGCAGACGGCAGTGTAGATATGAAATTTACGTTCGATGCCTCCGCACTGAATAAGAAGAGCGTGGTCGTGTTTGAGAAAGTTTATGCGGATGAAACCGAGGTTGCAGCCCATGAAGAACTTGAGGATGATGGGCAGACGGTGAAATATAAAATTGGAAAAGTCACCGTGGATATGCCGGACAAGCCGGGAGAGGGACAGGGATCCCCACCGGTTAAGACGGGAGACGCGCTGGGAGGCGTGTGGCTTCTTTTGTTCGCAGTCTTTGGCAGCGCTGCTGTGACCGGAGTTGTTCTTTACCGCAGGAAGAGAAAGGAAGCACAGGATGAGGAGTAGAAAAGGCAAGATGAGGTCTGTATTTTCTTTTTTACTGGTGTGTTCTCTTCTTGTGCCGATACAGGCACGGGCGGCAGAAACCGTAACGAGAGAGAAAACGTTTCAGACGGAGGAAAATTCGGAAGAAGCATTTGCACAGCAGTCCGGGATCGCAGATCTGGTGGAAGAGGATGGAAAAACGTATGAATTGCAAGATGTTTCCTATGAGGTACTTGAGAAAAAGTACCTCGGGAACGTCGAAAAAGTGACAGACAGCGAAGTGATGGCGGAGGGAACTGCATATGAGCCGCCGAAAACGCTTCGTGAGGGAAACCTCACCTATACACTGAAAAAAACAGAAAAACAGGAGCGTTCCATTGAGGGGGAATATACCCAGCCGGTTTCTGCGTTCGATGAGTATGACCATCCCGTAGGAGCCGGAGACGTTCCGCAGACAAAGACCGTTTCGGTTTTGAACCAGAAAACGGGGCAGAATCAGGACGTGGTTTGTACATTCAGTGGAATTTCCACAGCTGGGACGGCGGTGCGGGAGAACCAGATCACCATCACTTTTCAGGAGTATGATGCTTCGGTGTATGAGTGGAATGGGAACCTGCTTCCTCGAAATGATGAGGTTCCGCCCCTTGCCGGATATGAAAGCCAGCTTTTGGAAAGTGTAGGCGCAGCAGAGGGAAGCCAGGTCACCGGGCTTTCCTGGGTAGGGGAACCGTATGAAGCAGAGGGCGTGCTTTATCGGGATGCGGTGGCAACGGTCCAACAGGTGGTGACCCTTTACCGGGCAGACTACCATGGACAGATCCATGAGGCAGAACAAAAAGGTGTGGTATACCGAAATACTTATGAAGCACCGGATCCACAAGGTGAGATCCAGTATACAGTAAAGGCAACAGCAGAATATACGCAGATGTCAGATCCATGGATCGCGTATCTTCTTACAGGTGCAGGAATCGCAATTTTCATTGGGGCGGTTGTCTTAATCTTAATTTTATTATCAAGAAAAAAACAAAAGGATTAGGATGTTTCCGAAACAGGAGACCGAAATCAGAAGAGGAGCGCGTATATGGCAAATTTATCAAATTTGGTTATGAACTTTTTACAAAGTCAGATCTTTCCATTTGTAGTGACATTTATCATTGTAGGACTCGTTGTGGGAGGACTGGCATTGATGGCTGGTCAGCGAGCACGAGATTGGGCAAAAGGGCATTTGGCATTTGTGATTATCGGATCGGCAGTTGTGTATACAGCAACGAGTATTGGACAGGATATTGCAGCCTCGTTTGGCTGGTAAAGATTTGCCTTGCGGTGGGGAGGGGGTTCCCCTCCCCGACCGTAGCTGCGAAAGCAACAAGGTGATTGAAAGAAAAAACAAGGGGGGTACAGGAAGATGAAAAAAACAAGGCAGACTTCAGATTTAAAAGTCGGGCAAAAGGTATGGGTAGATAATCTGGAGGAAGACCGATTGGAAACATGGACGGTGAAAAAGGTGACGAGAAAGTATGTCTCTGCGGCGAATCAGGAAAAGGAAGTCTTTCGATTTCATGAAGAAGATGGTGAATTTGTATTTGTAGACAAAGGAACAGATTTCATAAGTTATGTTCTTTATAAAAATGAGAAAGAGGCAAAAAGGGGAAGAAAGAAAGGAGCTTCTACAATAGAATTATTTTTTTACCTTGGATTACTGATCGGTACCTTTGTTTTGGAATGGATGCATCTGAAAATCCCATATTTGCATTTCGTTCGGATTCTGATTTTAGCAGTCATGGGTGTGAGATTTTTTTACACTGCTTGTATTTTGGATCGAAGTCAGGAGAATTGGGATGATAAAGGGTTTATCTTTACAAGCATTATCTTTTTTTTGAACTTAGTTCTGTTTGATGATCCGACGTCGTCAATTGATTCATTTTTGGTATTCGCAGTTGGAATGGTATATGGTCTGGTTGCATTTATATGGCTGTACTTAAAAATAATACAGGGAATAAGGTGGTTATTCGATGAACATTGAGGAAAGAAGTTGGATTTTAAGTAGGAGAATGAACGAGGGAGGAGAGGTGTGAATGAACAGTCAGATAAAAGTCGGGCAAAAGGTATGGGTAGATAATCTGGAGAAAGACCGAGTGGAAAAATGGATCGTAAAAGCGGTGACGATCAATTCAGTTACTGTGGAAAATAAGAAGTCGAAAGGAACTCTTCAGTTTTATGAAAAAGGCGGACGAATGGTACTGATAAATGAGGAAACAAATCTTATAAGTTCTGTGCTTTATAAGAAACGAAGAAGCGCAAAAATAGCACTACGGAAGCGGTGTGGTATTTCTGATTTGGATATTGTATTTTATATTTTCCTCATTTATTCATTTTTGGATCTTAGAAATGGAAATCCGATTTTCATTGAGAAAAACAAGATTTGGATGCCTGTTTTAGTGGTTATATGTGTACGACATATTTATATTTCTATTATGGGGTACCTCTCTCGATGGGAGGACAAAATCTTTCTTCTTATATCGATCATAGGCAGGCTGATTCTTGCTATAAAAGGGGATGCTTCTCATGAGTATATGTTGAACTATTTGATCGTGCAAATGATTATCATGTACCTGTGGCTGATGTCAAAAGCATATCGGGGATTACAATGGGTATCAAGCCAACAACAGGAAAAGAAATGATGGTGGATCTGACAGTTAGAAGCGAGCCAAATGCAGAGGAGAAAATGCAGGGATGAACGAACAAATTAAAAAATTGAAAGTCGGGCAAAAGGTATGGGTAGATAATCTGGAGAAAGACCGACTGGAAAAATGGATCATAAAATCGGTGACGATCAACTCGGTTACTGTGGAAAATAAGAAGTCGAAAGAAGTCTTTCGATTTTATGAAAAAGGTGGACAGTTTTTACTGAAAAACAGGGAAACAAACCTTGTAAGTCATGTGCTATATACAAAGCGAAGAACGGCGAAAAAGGAGAGAAGAAAGAAACGGTGCATCTCTATAAGAGAATGGCTCTTTTTCGTCGGATTAATGATCGGCACACTTATTTTGGAGTGGATGCAGTTGGAAATTCCATATTTGTATTTGATTCAGCTTTGTATTTTGACAGTCATGGATGTGAAATTCTTTTTCAACGTTTTTATTTTGAATCAGGGTAAGAAGTTTGGCGGTGATAAAGATTATATTGTTTTCAATCTTACCTTTTTATTGGAATTGATTCTGATTGAGAATCCGAATACATCGATGGATACCCTTTTTTTAATCTCAGGCGGAATCGCATATGTCCTGTCTACCTTTTTATGGCTGCTCCGAAAAGTGCTTGAGGGAATCCTGTATTTATTAGGAGATGAATGAACAGGGGAGCGAAATTGAGTTTTGTTGTTTGGGCTGGCGGTATTCGCTTTTCCTTAAGAAATACGTTGCTAAGAATGGAAGAACAGGAGAAAGAGAAGTTTGATGAAACATTTTCCGTTAAATAAAGAAAAAATGAAAAAGAGCCTGGTGGATCCGATGCAGGAAAAAGACCGTTTGATGAAGATGGAGCATCTGCTGTCCAACAATTATGTGATCGCAGGAATGCTGATCGTCATTGATCTGCTGTTGTTTTTTGCCTTGAACTATGTCTCCCATTTGCTGGTGTCCTTGCCGGGGTATCTGTTAAAACGGATCACTACGACGGAACTGTTTTCTCTTCGGTATCTGTTTCCGGCGGTTGCTTCGGCCAGTGGGTTTCTGGTGTTTTTGTTCGTGGCGATGGTCGTGGATGTGATCCTGGTGGTACGGATCAAGATTGCCTGGGGAGAAGAACATTTCAATGTGGGGCAGAAAGGGAGACAGCGGTTTACGACTCCGGAAGAGATCAAAGAACAGTATCTGGAGATCGATCCGTTGGAAACCAGATACCGGGGGGAACCAGGAATCCTGATTGCACGGATAGGAGACCGGTTTTATATCGACACCAGTGTGGTCAATAACCTGATCCTTGGAATCACACGTTCCGGAAAAGGGGAATTGCTTGCAAAAACCAGTATAGAGATTTACAGCCGGGCGATGCATCAGCCCAGTCTGGTCATCAACGATCCGAAACTGGAGCATTATAAAGTGTTTGCTCCGGTATTGGAACAGCGCGGGTACAAAGTCTTTTTATTAAATGCTTCCAACCCGGTGCTGTCGATGGGATTTAATCTTCTGGCCATTGCGGTGAAATACTATAAAAAGAAAGAGTATGATGCGGCAGAAATGGTGGTCAATTCGATTTCCTACTCGTATTTCAATGTGGAAAAAGCGACGGGGGATATGACTTATTTTACCAATGCAGCATCGGATCTGTTTGCGGCCATGTCTTTAGCGACCATTGAGGATGCGCTCCGTGCAGATGAAGAGGAGAATGCAGTCCGGCTGAATGAATGGAAACGGCTGGATCCGGAAGAGAAGCAGGCACATCCATTCCGGTATCGGAATGACAATGAAAAGACCATCAACTTATACAGCATGATCGTAAACTTTCAGGAACTGGTATCGGTGCCGATCACAAAGGATGGAAGACTTACCAAGCTGGACCAGTTTTTTGAAGACCGGTCAAAGACAGACCGGGCGAAACTGAAATATCTGACCACCTACGTTTCCCCGGGAAAGACCAAATCCAGTGTGTTTGCGGAAATGCTGCGGGAATTGAGCATCTTTACCTTACAGAATGTAGCGCGGATGACAGCGGAAAGTTCTCTGGATATGGAAGAGATCGGGTTTGGAAAACAGCCGGTGGCAGTGTTCCTGGCAACCCCCTCTTACGATTCTTCCCTGTATAAGCTGCCTGTGATCTTTATCCGGCAGATGTATTATGTGTTGGGAAAATTGTGTGAAGAAAGAAAAGGGATGTGCAGCCGCCAGGTGAAGATCATTTTGGATGAAAAAGGAAATATGCCGCCCATCGAATTGATGGAAAAGATGATTTCCACGGGATTGGGACAGAACATTTCTTTTGACCTGTATCTGCAAAATTATGAGCAGATGACCGACTTGTATGGAAGAGACGTGGCAGAGACGATCAAAGGGAACTGCGGAAACCACTACTATCTGTTGACGAATAGCGAGGATACGGCGCGAGAGTTCAGTAAAAAACTGGGATCGAAATCGTACATCGATGTGCAGCGTTCCGGGAAAAAACTGGATTGGGACAAGTATTTCACCGAATCGGTGCAGGACCGTCCGCTTTTGGATGAGAACGATCTGCGGGTATTTACAGAGGGCGAGTGTGTGATCGCAAGAACCAGCAAGCGGCGGGATCTGAAAGGGAAGAAGATCCGACCGTACCCGATCTACAATTCGGTGGAGAATGGACAGTATTTCTGGTACTCCTACGAATACATGCCAAAAGAAAAATATCCGAATCCAAATGAAGTGAATTTTTTAGATATTTGTAAGGAAAGCCGGGCACACATCGATCCACAGAAACGGATCTGGGATCTGGGGAAGAGCTGGGATATGATGCACCGGGAACGGCAAAAATTCCAGACCTTGGGAAGCCTTGATTATGCGGAATTATCCAGCCTATTAGAAAAAAGTCTGGGACAGCATTTTGAGGAAACTTATGGGATTCATGAAGATATATCCATTGCGGAAGCCATTGGAATTGTCCAGAGCATAGAGATCCCACAGGCAGAGCGGGAAAGTCTCATACAGAAGATGACCGCATAGCAGAAAGGAACATAGATGAGCGAGGAACAGATTATACAATTTCTTCAGGAAAATATCGATTACATGGTCAACAATGACCTTGTGTTATGGCTTTTCCGGACCATCGGATGGTATCTGGTGAAAGGATTGTCCTACCTGATCGGACTGGGAAAGGATCTTTACGATATGACGTTCCGGCTGGTGGACATTACCGCGTGGACTGGCGTGGATCAGTGGATCAATGAGTTCCGACCTCTGATCGTGACACTGGTTGTGGTGTCACTGGTGGTATTGGGAATGATGCTGATGTTCGGGAAAAATAAAAACCACAATGTCCTGACAAGCATTCTGATTTTTGCTGTGGTGGCAACGTCTTCCACATTTTTGTTTTCTACATTTAATAACTGGACGATCGTATTTAAGGATGCGGTGATCAGCGGGGAGGGGGTTGCGGATGGAACTGCATTGATCAATTCCAATCTGTATGATCTGGTGTACATCGACGAACAGATCGGACTGGCGAACATGAGCGAGTGGAACCGTCCCCAGTACACTTCTTTATCAGAACAGGAAGTGGATTACATCAGGATCACAGAAACTATGGACTGGGACGATGTGGAAAATTCCGACACCAAGGATATTTTGAAGAAACGGCTGGTTTACCGGAACAGCGCGGGAAACCAGTTAGTGGATGTGTCCAATGGCGTCGCCTGGACAACCATCGGAAATGACTTGTATTTCCGGTATAAATTTCAATGGTTCACCTACTTTTTGGATGCCCTTTCGGTATTGTTGATCTATTTTTGTCTGGCTTATAAAAATGTGCGGATCATTTATGAATTGTTGGTGGGGCGTGTGATCGGAACGCTGAAAGCATCGGATCTGTCCGGAGAGAAAAAGATGGTCAGGATCCTTTCCAGCATCCGGGATGAATACTATGCCTTATGCTTTACGGCAATCACCCTCCGGACGTATTTCGTTTTCACGGATTTCGTGAAAATACAGACTGGTGATCATGGCATCTTGCGTGGGCTGATCACATTGTTTGTTACATTCTGTGTGATCGATGGCTCTAATATCATGCAGCAGATCACCGGAGTGGATGCAGGGCTTAGTTCTATGACCGGAAAGATCCTGGCTGGATCTCACATTCTGCAGGGTATAAAAAATTCCCTGTACCAGCATCAGATGAAATCGGCAATGAAGCATCCGGCAGGAGATACCAAAGGACGTGAAAACATGAGCGACCTGCATGGATCCCGGATCGGCATGATGGGATTTCGGGATCCCAACGCACAGATGGATTCAGACCTGTCCGGAAAAGAGAACGACGCTGCAACACAAACAGAAGCGGAAAAAGAGACATCTGCTTATCCAAACGGACAGACCAATGCAGGAAATGAAACCCCAATGGAGGAAGCGATGCAGGAGCCCAAGGGTACCGGGGGACAGGATGCAGATGCTTCTATGGAAGCAATGGAGCGGGATCTGGAGCCAGAATCCGTGGATTCGTCAGGAGCAAGTCCAGAAGCGATGGAGCAGGAGATGGGAACTTCTGAAACCAATGGAGCAGCGGCGGAATCCCATGCAGGAGCAGCATCGGAAGAAACAGGTTTTACAGATGGCAAGGAAGATGCCGGATTTTCTGATGGGGATTTGGCAAAGAAAGGAACGATGTTTGACCGCTGGGCGGCAAAATCCGCAGGACGGGGAGCAGACGCCGGGGGAGAAAACGGAGAGACAGCACGTTCCGCGTTCTCAGAGGATGGGGGAGCGAAGCATACACCGCCATTTCCAGAGCCGGGACAGAATGAAAAGACCTGGGGGAAACAAGAGGGATTCGCGTCCCAGAACCAGTCCGCGTTTCCGGAACCGGAAAGAAAACGGGGACAGGAGAAAAAAGAGCCGGGGCAGATTCGCAGGGAAACCCAGCGGAGCGCTTTTCAGGAAAAGGGAAATGCAGCCGGAGGACAGGCGGGGAAAGTGACGTATGAAAGAACAGAGAGTCATAGAAGTGCGGATTCCAAGGTAGAAAAGAAAGCGACGATTCCTACATCGGAGGGAAGAAGCGCGAAAATCACCGAGGAACAGAATGGAAGAGACCGATATGTAGGCGGGGAAGCCGTTCCGCGGCGTGGCAATTCCAAATGGTCAGAAAAGGAGAAGAAATGAGATATATCGTAACACAGGAAATTAAATCAGAGACACAGGTTTTGTGGTTTATTTATCTTCAGGATCTGGCATTCCTTACAGTCTGGACGATGCTGGTACTTGTTCTGAAAGAAAATGTACACGGATATTTGCGGATCCCTTATTACATGTTTTCTTTTGTTGTTGGGGTACGGATGGTCCTGCGTGTGAAAGGAAATCCAAAACGCCGGTATTATCAGGCGTTGGCAATCTATATTGTCAGACCGAAAAATATCTACCGCTATTTCAAGGAGGACAAAAAGGATGAAAGAGAAAGAGATTCAGCATATCCGGGAAGACATACCTATTACCGGGTATGATCCGGAGACAAACAGCTTTTACTGCGGGGATGGGAGCCATATCCTGATGTATCAGATCCGGTCGAAAGATCTGGTCAATAGCGATCCGGATGAGATTGAAATGGACTGTTTCCGGTGGGCGAAATTTTATAAAACCTATGGGAAAGATATTGAAATTGTGACGATGCTGTTTCCCTGCAATACGGGGACACAACAGGCTTATTGGAAACGGCGGCTGAAAGCAAATCAGAATCCTCAGTTTCAGGATATGATCGAGCGGAAAGTGAAAGAACTGGAGTGGAGGGAAGCCCACACAAAAACGAAAGAATTTTATCTGCTCTTTTTTGTTTCTTCCAAGGAAGAGATTCCGGAAACGGCCAAGCTGATTGAAAGCACATTGGGAATCGGGAACGGGATGGAACTGTTGCAGGAAATGGAAAAAGAGAAGATGGAACAGGTCTGGTTTAAGCTGGCCAATAAAAATGCACGGATCATCCCGCGCAGCAGAGAGGAATAAGAAAATGAGAACAAATAGGAAACAACAGAAAAAGGAAGCAGTCCCGGAATATGATGCCGGGTTACTGGAGCGGATCTCCCCTCTTGGAGGGATCGACCATATGGAAACTTACAGCCGCACCGGAACCGGGTATGAATCCTGTCTCCATATCTGGGAATTTCCGGGATCCTTGAATGATTACTGGCTGACCAATGTTTGTTCGCAGGAGAACGGGATTGCGACGATTAGCGTCCATACGGACGATCAGACGGAGATTAAGAAAAACCTGAATAAAGCGATCGAGGAACAAAATTCCCGGAAGCGGTTTGCCAGAGAGTATCAGGAATTTTACGATGCGGCAAAAAGAGAAGATGAGATGCAGGCACTTTACGACGAGATCAGCTCTATGGAGGAAGTGATCAAATCCGTGGGAATCCGGATCTTTACAGTGGGAAAGACCCGGGAAGAACTGGAGGATGTGAATGCGCGGATCCTGAAAAAACTGGAAGCAGATACCTATCGGGCGGCGATCTTTCTAAACGAATCCCAGCAGGAGTGGCGGAGTGTTTATTATGGGGCAGAAAAACAGCTTCAGAAAGGGATACATGCTCTTCCGGGGCTTCCCCTAAAGGCTACGCTGCTGGCGGCAGGGAATCCATTCCACTTTAGCTGTCTGGAAGATCCCACCGGGGATTTTCTGGGAACGACTGCATGTGGAGGAAACGTGATCTTTGATGAATTTACCCGGAATATGACCCGTGTCAATTCGTCAGCCGTGATTGTCGGGAATATGCGGTTTGGAAAGTCAACGCTATTAAAAAACCGGTTGAAAGCGCGGGCACTGCGGGGGGATTTCCTGCGGACGTTTGATATTACCGGGGAGTTTTCTGACCTGACGAAAAAACTGGGAGGACGGGTGCTGAACATGGATGGGACGGATGGGATCATCAACCTGCTGGAAATCTTTCAGGCAGGAGATACCGACCATACCAGTTATACAAGGCATCTTTCCAAAATCAAAACAACCTATCAGTTTTTAAAACCAACAGCGGAACCGGAAGAAATCAATACATTGATTGAAATGCTGGAAATCCTGTATGAGAAATGGGGATTAAAACCGAGTAGTAAAAAAGAAACACGGATCACAGGGCTTCCGGCAAGCCGTTATCCAATCTTTTCCGATCTGCAGGAAATTTTGGGGGAAGAGATGCAGCGCATGATTGGAGCAGACTACCGGGAACAGGAAGTGCCGCTGGTCAGCAGAAAACTGATGTATCTGGACAATATCAGCAGCCAGATCCGTTTACTTGTGAACTCTTATGGGTATTTATTTAATGGCCCGACTTCGGTGGCCAATATGACAGATGTGAAGATTGTGACATACAACTTATCCCAGCTAAAAGATATGGATCCGCAGATTTTTGATTTACAGTTATACAATATTTTAGCCATTTGTTGGGATACGGCGATCACCAATGGTAGTTTGATGAAGTTCCGCTGGGAACAAGGAGAAATCCAGTTAGAAGATGTGGTACATACGCTGATCCTGATCGATGAGAGCCATCGCTGGGTGAATGCAAAGAAAGCCTTTGCACTGGATATTCTGGGGCAGTATCTCCGGGAGGGACCGAAATACTTTACCGGGATCTGGCTTGCCAGCCAGTCCATCCGGGACTATACGCCGGAGGGGAGTACCAGCAATGAAATCAACCAGTTGAAAGTATTGTTTGAATTGGCACAATACAAGTTTATTTTCCGGCAGGACAGCAATACGATCCCGATCATCGATCAGGTATTCAATAATTCGCTGACTTACTCCCAGAGGGAACGGATTCCAAGGCTGGAACGGGGAGAGACAATTCTTTGTATATCCGGTGACCGCAATATTGCATTCAAGGTATTCTTGTCCAAGGCAGATGAAAAGCTATTTGCAGGAGGGGCATAATGAAACGGATGAAGCGGATCCTGCTTGCAGGCGGGGCAGTGATGCTAGGGCTGTTTCTGGTTTTAGCGGCAGCGTTGCTCGTTTATGTACAGGAATCCATCCGGGCAGAACAGAAACTGGAAGAGTCCCAGCGTGGGGATTATGACATTGATCTGGGAAATCTTCCGGGATGGATCACCGTAGAAATGGTCAGTGCAGCCATAGATATGATGAATGAAACCGGTTATCCGGCATCGGTCGTGTTGGGACAGATGATTTTGGAATCCGGGGCTGCCGGGTCGGAACTGGCAAACCCACCGTACTACAACTGTCTGGGGCAGAAATCCCCCAGCTATCTGGAAACCGGATCGGTGACCATGAATACAGCGGAAGCGTGGGGATATGAAGACGCCGCCTTTTCCACCTTTGCCAGTTATGTGGATTGTATGCGCGCCTGGGGGCATAAATTTACGATGCCGCCGTATGTGGATAATGTAACGGCATGCATCCGGGATCCGGTAACCGGGCATTACGATGCCAATGCATTTATCGAGGCAGTCTGGAAATCCGGGTATGCAACGGATCCCAATTATGTGGACAAGGTGATCCAGATCATGACCAGTTATGACTTGTACCGGTTTAACAGCATGACTGCCGAGGATCTGGAACAGGGGGGCGGAGATGTGGTGATCTCCGGGAACGGTCAGTTTACCCATCCTTGTCCGGGAATGACCTGCCAGACCAGTTATTTCGGGGAAATCCGGGAATTTGAAGTGGGAGGACATAAAGGGAATGATTATGCAGCCCCGGTGGGGACACCGACCTATGCGGCTGCAGCCGGAACCGTGATCATTGCCGGATGGAGCGACAGTGCGGGCAACTGGGTGGTGATCGATCATGGAGGTGGGCTGACCACCAAATATATGCACCATTCCCGGATCTTGGTAAGTGCCGGGCAAACCGTAGAGAAAGGGCAACAGATCGGGGAAGTGGGAAGTACCGGACAATCCACCGGACCGCATCTGCACTTTCAGGTAGAAGTCAATGGTGTTGCAGTGAATCCGGATGATTATTATTAAGGATCAGGAGAAGCAGATGAAGAAGAATACCTATCGGGGCATATTGCTGTTGGTACTGGCGGTGGTGATCCTTGCCACTGTGCTGGTACAGCACTTTTTGGGAGCGGGAGGCACCGAAGATGCCAAACCTCTTCCGGAAAAAGAAAAACAGGAAGAAGAGGAACTTCCGGGAAAAACCATAGAGGAACCATGGATGCCGAAACACGAGATCCAAACATATGAGAACCGATCGGAAGATAACCGGGAACTTCCGCCCTCGGATCTGGAAGTGACATTTACCGGGTATGCGGAACATCCGGAAGCCTTTGGGTGGATGGATCCGGCAGCGTGGGAAGCCTTTCAGGAGTCCTTAAAAGGGTATCTGGAAAAGAAAGGGTTTCGGGATGTGACAGAAGCGAACCTCCATCCAGACAGCATACTGGAAGTAAATGCGTATGAACATTATGTGTATCTGGATGTGGATCATGCCAATGCCTATACGGACCGGATGGTGTTAAAAGCCATCTGCGACACTTATCAGGAGCAGATGCGGTTTGCGTTTGAAATCCAGTATGGCGAGTAAACAGGGGAGTACAGGGAATGATGGAGATGGGAAAAGAAAAAATCGAAACGTGGAAACAAAAATGGAAGCGGATGGTCAGAAAGAATGTAAACTTTCATTTCCAGTGTTTCCTTTGGGTGACAGTGGGAATGTATGTGCTCTTCTTTACCTCCAATCTGTGGATGCCGGAACCGGGGAAACTTGTGAATCCGACGCCGCTTTATCAAAAGGTTGCCTGTGGGGAATATGACCTGTATCTGACCCAGTGTGCGTATTCCGAACAGGATCAGGTGCTCCAGATCGTACTGGAGAAAGAAAATAAGGGCGTAGAAGACCAGAAGTTTCTTTATGAAATTTTGGAACGTACCGGGAGAAAGCTCGAGTACCAGATCGCATATGAGGATCCGGCATATGTGGTGATTCGGATTTCAGAGATGATGAAAAACTGGAAAGAACTTTCCATGCATGTGGACACCGAGGGCGGCGACGTCACGGCGAAGTTTTACATGAATATCAAAGAAATCCAGAAAGTGGCGTCACTTCCGGAACTGTCAGAACGGGAATATCCGATGTTACGGCTGCAGCTTCAGATTGGATATGATACGGCACAGATCGATGTGAAAAACGAAGAGATTGAACAGCTGAAGCAGGAAAATGAGAAGATGCAGGAGCGGATCGAAGATCTGCAGACGGACACTTATCCGACCGAAGCGGAAGCAGAGAACGCCCAGGGCATCATTGACCGGGCAGAAAACCAGATCCAGTCCAATGAGGACACGATCCGGAAACGGGAAGAAGAGATCGCGGGGCTGGAAACGAGAAGTGTGAATATCGAGGAACAGATCCAAGAGATGAGACAAAAGGAGGGAGCGTCTTGATTGTATTTGTCGGAGCAGAAGACCGGGGGTACTGGGTCAGGGAAACTGCCCAGATCCGTGGGGAAGAACTGGAATTTGTAGAGAGCAGCATGACCATTCAGGAGCAGATCAATGAGATCCTGCGGCATTCCGGGGATTACATTATTTTTGATATCGAGCAGTATGTAGACAATGCAGAAGCACTGGCGGAAGAGATCATGCAGATCGGGAGGGCGAAAAGCTGGACGGTGGTGATCTATGCGCCGGGATATGACCGGGAGAGCCGGATCGTACAGCAACTGATGTATCAGGGCATCCGGTATTTTGTGTATTCCGGAAATTTTGCGGAAGCAAGGGAAGAATTGGAACGCTGCCTGAATGGCTACTACCGGGAACCGAAAGAAGAGGAACTGCAGGAAGTGGCAAAGCGGGAGGAAGCAAAGAACGGGATCCGGATCGGTGTGGCTGGGGCATGCCACCGGATGGGAACCACGACCTTTGCCCTGCAGTTGGTCAAGTATCTGCAGTTAAAAGGCTATAAAGCCTGTTATGTGGAAGTGAATGCAACGGGCTTTGTGGAACAGCATGAGCGGACGTTTAACACAGTACACGACACCTATCTTGGGAAAGTGACCTTTGAAAATGTGGAGATGTATTACAGACAGGAAAAGTTATTGGATGTCTTAAAGCAGGAATATGACTATTTTGTCTACGATTTCGGAACATATATGGACACCGATTTCAGCAAAACCTCTTTTCTGGAAAAGGATGTCCGGATCTTTGTGGTGGGAAGCAAGGCGTCGGAAATGTCCTATACCAATGAACTGATCCGGAATGAATATTATACGGATGTGAACTATGTGTTTAATTTTATCTCGGAAAAAGAAAAACCGGAACTTTTAGAGTATATGGAGGAAAAAGCAGCACAGACCTATTTCACGGTTTCCACACCGGATCAGTTTGAGTATGTCCCCAATGAAGCCTTTGAAAAGCTGCTTCCGGTGGAGGATATCTCCGAACCGGAGGAAGAGCCACGGGGGTTCTTCCGGAAAAAGAAAGGAAAGAAGAAACGCGGGAAATAGAAAGAAAGGCAGGAAAGGGGAAACGGTATGGGGAAATTTAAGAAAACCCTTGTCAGTGCAGCGAAAGCAGATCTGGCGCAGGAGCAGGAACAAAAACGCCTCCGGAAGAAGCACCATGTAGAGGAAGAGGGACTTCTGATCGTAGAGAGGGACAATCTGCTGAAATTTTTTGTCCGGTGTCTGGCAAGTACGGTCCGGATCGGGGCAACGATTTTTCTCTTTTTATTGGCTGCCATCGGACTGGTTTCACTGGTTTATCCGGAAGTCCGGGAGGTATTGCTCCGGGTACTGTACCAGATCGGGCAGGAGCTTTTCACGATGCTCCGATAACCGGGAAAGGGGAACCACAATGGATGTAGGAAATTTATGTGTAATGGGCGGTGCGTGTATCATTGGGATTGCAATCTTTTATAAGGTCTGGATTGCAGAAAACCGATTTGATGTGTTTACGGACAAATACAAAACCTATCAGTATGACCTGATGATCCGCTGTGGGGAACAAGAAGAACCTGTAAAGGTAACGATGTATTCCGATGCACGTTATTCGGATCCCTGGCTGCTTTTTCAAGGGTACCAAAGGGGAAGAACGGTGAAAGGAACCCTTACGATCCGTACACAGGAACAGATCTGGAGCTGCCCTGTGCATGCGATCAGCAGCATTACAATGACGGTTTCAAAACGAGGGGAGGGAGTCACATGAGATGGATCCGGGGAGTTGCAGGTATCTTGATGCTGTCTTTTTTGTCACTTTGTATGGCGGTCGCAGATTTGACCGTCCGGATTTCGGATTGGAGAAAACGGTAGAAAAGGAGGATGCAGGATGAAGTTTTTTAAGGAACCTAAACAGTTTGAAGAGGAAGAGTGGGAACATCTGGTGATCGGATATTTTCATGGGAAAGCAATCGTTAAGGATGAAAACGGGCACTTATTTTTTCTGAAGTGTGAGGAAGCCGCCGCCCCCATCGGAACGGCGCTTCCGAAAGGATTGGCAGAGCCGATCGGGAAGCTAAGCAGTACCGAGCAGGAACAGATCGAAGAAATTTACGGTGCTTGACCGGGAAAGCAGGTGCAAGATGAGCGAGAGCAAACGTCCAACCCAAGCCCAGAGGCAAAGGTGGAAACAAGCGGCGATGGAACAACAAGCGAAAATGAAAGAGATGATCCAGACGTTGGCGGAATCCTATCAGGAGAATCCGGAAACCATTGCAGAACTGTTACAGTTTGGAAGTAAGTTCTATCGGTACAGTGTGCGGAATACCATGCTGATCTACCAGCAGAACCCCCATGCGACGTATGTGCAGAGCTATAAAGCATGGAAAGAAATGGGCTATTCCCCCAAAGAGGGTGTCCATGGGATGAAAGTATTTGTCCCGGTCAAGACGACCTGGCTGGAACTGGAAGCGGGGAAGCGGGTGCAACTGAAATATGCCAGCAAGGAAGACCGGATCCGGTATCAGGCGGGGGAAATTCCCGGTACGGTGCGTACAAGCTATGAAATCGGAACCGTGTTTGACATTGCACAGACCACCTATCCGCCCGAACTCTATCCGAAACTGTATGCGGTAGGATACCCGTCGGAGCTCCATCGGGATGTGGAAAAAGGGCTGGCGGCTTATGCAGAGGCGCGGCTGGGATGTCCGGTCCAGGTGGAAGACCTGAACTCCATTTCCCTGCGCGGGGCATTTTATCCAATGGAAAATAAAATCCGGCTGAATGAGCGTCTGAAAGACAGCCAGAGACTGTCTACGTTGGCGCATGAACTGGGACATGCTATGCAGCATCGGGAAATGACAAAGAGTGAGGCACAGATGGAGCTGGAAGCGGATGCCTTGGGAATCATGATGGAGCAGTATCTGGGATTTGAACCAACGGAAGCAAGAAAACGGCATCTGGCAGAGTGTTACCGCAGCTATCAGGAAGAATACCGGAAGCATCCGGGAGAGAGGGAATCTTTTGGGACAGTGATGGAACAGGTATTTCAGAAATTTCGGCAGGAATTACCGAAAATCGAACAGTATATCCAGAAATATGTCCCGGAACAGACGCTTCAAAAATTGAGCCAGCCACAGAGAGGAGAACGTCCGGAACAGACGAATCAGGAACGGTATGCACAGATCAAAGCGCAGATCCGGATCGTGGATTATGCACAGCAGCACGGATACCATGTGGTGGCAAAAGGAAACTACTATACGCTGAAAGAACATGACAGTGTGATCATTGATCCGGAGAAGAACTGCTTTTGGAGAAACAGTGGACGTGGAACCAATCCCCAGGGATCGGTCATTGACTTTGCAATGAACTTTGTCCATTCCGGAGATCTGGAGGCTTCCCTGGAGGAGTTGAGCCAGCAGGTCGGGGGAACGTCTTATCCTGTGCGGACGGAAAGGGAATATCCGGCATTTGTAAAAACAGCGGAAAAGGTACAATTAAAAGACCATCTGCCGGAGCGGAACCGGGATATGCGCCGGGCATATGCCTATCTGACGAAAACCCGGTGGATCGACCCGGATGTGGTACAGGACTTTGTTGACCGGAAGATGCTGTATCAGGATGTGAAAGGAAACTGTGTGTTTCTGGCATATGGGGAGCATGGGGAACCGAACTTTGCCACATTCCGGGGAACCCTTTCAGAACGGAAATTTTTAGGGGACATCAAGGGTAGCGATTATACCCATGATTTTTATATCAGCAATGGGGCGGAGAAACTGATCGTGACGGAAAGTGTGATCGATGCCATGAGTGTGATGAGCATCCTGAAAGGGCAGAACCACGATTTTCAAGGATATGACTATCTGGTTCAGGCAGGAACCAAAAAATACGATGCGGTACTGACCCAGTTACAGGAACATCCCGAAGTGAACGAAGTGCTGTTGGCGATGGATCATGATATTGCCGGTGTAAAAGGCATGCAAAAGGTACAGGAACTGATCGGGGAGTTCCCGGAAGAACGCAAGGTTTCCATCCATGTCCCGGAGCCACAATATAAGGACTGGAACGAGGTACTTTCCACTGCCATGCGGAAGATGCAGCCATTGGAGCAGATCCCGTTTTTGAGAGAGGGAGAGCTGCCGGAAATCCATTCCTGTGCCGTGCAGAGCACGGAACAAGTCGAGGAGCGGGGATTCCGGAAACGTGGGGATCAGGAACAATACCGTCTGGTGGAGCTTGGGAGTGAGGGGCAGATCCAGCCCATGGAGATCAACCGGAACGTGATCTATACAGATCCGGCGCAATTGAAACCACTGGTCCCGAAAATGTATGAACTGGTCAAGTATGAAGAACTGGAAGAACAGCGCGCATTCCGCATGGGACAACCCTGGGAAACGGAACAGAAGCAGACAGAAGCACCGCCACAGGAATCTGGGAAAAAGCTAGCTGCAGAGCAGATCCGAGTGGAAAATGGATTGGTAATGGCGGAAGTACAGTTGGATGGTCAGAGGGAAAAACTGGCGGTTTCCAGAGAGGGAGACCGGTACTATGTCGAAACCGGGTATGCTTTTGACGAGACACTTCAGGAATACGATCTGGATGAACACGCAGCGGAACAGATCCGGGAACAGCTCGGAGAGCGGATGGAGGAGCTTGGAGAGGGGCTGTTATATTTGGAAGAACCTCTTATGAAACCACAGAGGAAATCCTCCCCTTTTTTAGAACGGGTGCAACAGGAAGAACAGAAAAAGGATGAAATGGGGATGGAGTATCAACCCGAGGAAGCGATGGAAATGATGTTGTAAAGAGGTAAAACATCCAATCAAAAAGCGGCTGCCTGTTGTTTGGGTACAGGAGGCAGCCACTCAGAATCTCTAATCATGGATTATCTGAAAAGGAACCGGATTGATAGCCAGTCGGACGTTGTGAGAGACAGACATAGGGGTTCTCACAAGAGGCTACGAGGCACGGATTGTTTTCAAATCTCCCTGATTGGAAAGCAGTATAACACGGCGCTTTTTGAAAAGCAAGAAAACACTGATACAAATGTACCGGAGCAAAAACGAAGAAAGGAGGGCAGATCATGCAAAGGATAAAACTGGATGTGTTCCAGACACTGTTTACGAAAAATTTGACCGGAAATGAAATCGATTTTATTCTCGCATTGTCCCATATGCAGGATGAACGTGGTTGTGTCTGTGGGTTGCACTACAAAGAAATGATGGCGGAGACTGGCATGTCTGCCCAGGCATTTTATGACTGCAAGAAATCCCTGCAGGAAAAACGGGTGATCGAAGTGCGCCCGGGAAAACAGGACTATGATATCTGCCTGCTTGGGAATGATTTTACTGCATATACCAGCCAGGATTATTCGGAACAAAAGGTGAAATATGTGAAAACCAACAGCAAGCTGTTTGCGGATGGAAACTGGAAGCGGTTAAAACCGGCACAGAAGCTCCTTGCTATGGATCTGTACCACATCAGCCGTGCAAGCAAGGGAAGAACTTACCGGATCGGCCGGCAGAACTTTTTGGAGAAGTATGCAGACCGGAAGAACCCGGACGGATCCATCCGGAGAGGAAAACTGGGGATCAGCGAACGTACCCTGCAAAAGTATCTGAAAATGTTGAAACTCTATTTCTATATCGGGATCAAAGAGGGAATGTATTATATTACACTCCGGAGCGTATTTGCAGAGGAAGCCGTGGCATCCGAAAATAACCAGACTTATGACCGGCTGGTACAGGTTGCGTGCCGGAGAAACCGGATCGGTGCATGTGACAAAAAAGAAGCGCGGCAGATCCGGGACGTTCTGGTATATTACCGGAAACTGCTTCTGGAGAAAAATATATACATATTGGATATCTTTACCCGGATGATCGAGACGATCAATGTACAGCGGATCCGTCCGGCAAAGTGGAAGCGGTATCTGAAGAAATCTCTGTTCCATAAGATCTTACGGGAAGAATATTTATTTGCATAAAAAGCGGTGTGTCCTGGCGATGGCGTCAGGACTGGTTGTGGTTGTCAGAATTTGGAATTCTTGGCAGAGCAAGAGAAAAATTACATCCCGAAAGGTGAAAAATGGGAGAAAATAGAAGAAAATCGAGACATGGATCCGATCCATGCAGTGGAAACGCAGGAAAAAACGTCCTGCGCTTTTTTTGCGTGAAAATGCTTTTCCAATTTTGAGGTAGATTTTGGGAAGAGATTCCAGAACCGGAACCATGTGGATAACATGTTTCCAGATTTAAGGTAGATTTCTAAAAAGACCTTTCCAATTTCAGGACGATGTGAAAAGTGGGAAAAGCCCGGAAATACGGGGAAAACAAAGTGTTTTTATTTCGAGTAAATCCGTAAGTATTTATAAACTTAATTGTTATATAAATAAAGGAGTGTCTATCCCTCCTGTGCTTGGAAATCAAAAAACACAAGCAGAAGCAAGTGCCGGAAGCGGTACAAAAATAGAAGAATTTTCACTTATTTGGGGACTTGAGATGACATCGAAAAGTTTTTGGAAACAATTTTCATGAATCCTATGTTTATGCGGTTCATTCCGATAAAAAAGAAAATAAGAGGTGGGTATTCCGGCGAAAAAACAGACTTCCGAATACAGATATATTATAATAATAGTAACAAAAGAAGAGAAAGGAGACAGACAAATGAATGGGGAAGACGCTTTGGGTACACAGATTGAAGAACTGGCTATTTACGGACTGATGGAACGCGATGATCTGGTGCGGGAGCGGATGAAATTTCTGAAAAAACGATATGGATGGTGGCAGGTACGGGATGCAGTGCTGGAAAGTGGATATTGGGCGGTCCTGCAAAGGTATCTCTGACCAGCGTACCGGAATCCGGTACAACAGGCTGGCCCAGCGGCGAAACGGGGAGAAAGAGGCAAGTATGAACAAGGTGATTTTAGTCGGACGATTAACCAGAGATCCAGAAGTCAGATATGCAGACAAGGAGAAAAAACGTGTATTCACAAGATATACGCTGGCAGTGGAGCGGAAGATCAAAAAGGAACAGGAACCAACAGCAGATTTTATTTCCTGCGTTGCATTCCAGCATCAGGCGGAATTTGCTGCAAACTATTTCCGGCAGGGGATGCGGATCGCAGTTTCCGGGCGGATCCAGACCGGGAGTTATGTGAACCGGGAGGGGATCCGGATCTATACGACGGATGTGATCATTGAAGAACAGGAATTTGCCGAGAGCAGGCAGGAACAGGAGCAGTCGAGACAATCGGCTGCTCCCACAGAAGCGGAGAGCGAAGAGGCAGCGTTTCATGGATGATTTTGACAGCAAAAAGAAAAACGTACCGGAATCCGGTACAACCGTGAAAAGAGGAAGAAACGTACCGGAATCCGGTACGCAGAAGTGAAAGAGGAGGACGAACAAATGAGAACATATGTATTAGCAAACTTAAAAGGCGGCGTGGGAAAGACGACTTCGACAGTCAATCTGGCATACAGCCTGTCGGAACTGGGAAAACATGTGCTGGTGATCGATACAGATCCACAAACCAACCTGACCCCGTTTTTTACGAAAGCGGATCCATCGGGAAAGAGTATCCGGGATGTGCTGCAGCACCCGGAGCATATGAAGTTCTGTATCTATAAGAGTAAATATCCGCTGATCGATGTGGTCAAAGGGGATGTGCGGCTTCGGGAAGATGATGCGGCAGAACCGGATTGTTTAAAACGGGCATTAGAGCAGGTGGAAGACCGGTATGATATTTGTCTGATCGATACCAGACCAGCCTTTGAAAAGATTACCTTAAATGCGATCCACGCGGCGGATGTGATGTTGGTTCCCGTGTATCTGGATAAGTTCTGCCGGGACAACCTGCTTCTGGTAGAAGACCAGATCAGCCGGATCAACACCCATGACCGGGAAGAAGAACAGGATCTGCCATGGTTTATCTTTGTCAATAAGATTGAAAATAAACGTGTCCAGAAGAAAATCTATCAGGATATGGTCAGCCAGCATTCCTGGCCGTTTCTGAACACCTGCGTGACGAAAGGGGCAGTTGCGGAAAATGCATTGAACTTGTACAAGCCATTGTGGCGTCACCGCCGGAGCAGCCGGGTGACACAAGATTATATGGAACTGGCAAAGGAAATCTTGGAGGTGTAGATTGATGGCAAGTATCGGAGACGTATTTAAAGAAGAAACGAAAAAGGCAGGGGCAAGACCTACGCGGGCAACCAAGTGGATCCATTACAGTAAAATAAAAGACAACCAAAATCAGTACCGATGCGGCAGTACGGAGGAGGAACGCCAGCAGTACCGGAAACAGGTGGAAGATCTGGCAATGCTGATCACAGCCAGCGGCACGGTGTTGCAGAACTTGTTGGTAAAAAAGATCGGAACCGATGAATATGAAATGATCGCCGGGCATCACCGGAGGGATGCCTGTAAGAAGCTGGTGGAAGAGGATGGGCTGGAAGACTATGCACTGCTTCCCTGCAACATTGAAAACGTATCGGAAGCCAGGGAAGAATTTGACCTGTACGCAACCAATATTTTCCCGGAGAAGAGCGAATATGAGAAAATGCACGAGCTGGAGCGGATGAAGTATCTGATCGAAACCTATCCGGAAGAGTTCCCGGATCTTCAAAAAGGGCGGATGGTGGACCGTCTGGCGGCGCAGATGAACATGAGCAAGACCACGGTAGGCGAATATCTGACGATCTCCAAAAATCTGGAAGAAGAGGGAAAGAAGCAGTTCCGATCCGGAGAACTGAAAAAATCGGCGGCAGTGGAGCTGGCATCTTTAGGGCAGGAAGAACAAAAAGAACTGTTGAAAAAGGGCACGACCAGTCTCCGGGAGATCCGGACCTATAAAAAGGAAAAAGTGAAAGAGCCGGATGCCGGAACGGTTCCAGAACCACTGGAAACGATGCCGGAGGAAAGGGGATGGCCGAAACCGGAAGAGCGAACGGCCAGACAGGATATACAGCTGGAAAAGAAAGAGAAAATGCAGTCGGAGACGACAGATCTGGACGATCAGGCAAATCGATCCGACCGAAAGGCTCCGGCAGAGTCTTCCGAAGAGACCGTCATCAAAACCGGGGAAAAGGACGGACCAAAAGAATTCCGGACTGCAATGGAATGTGAGACGTTCCTAAACGGGTATAAAAACTGGGAAATCTGGTGTAAGAACCGTTATACGGAAGAAATCTTTTATCGGCAGGAACTGACAGACGGAACGGCAGTCATCGTGAAAGCATTCCCTTACACGGATGAATTTCAGCAGGAACGTGAGGGAACCAAGATGTACCTATTCAAACCGGAAATGAAGCACTTAAAAGATGCGGAATCATCCAGACTGGCAGTGATCCAGTATCTGAAGAACACAGGAAAATAAAATGGGTTGGTCTGCGTACCGGATTCCGGTACGCAGGGAAAGGGGCAGAATATGAACTATGATAAGGATGGAGCAACATTAAGCGTTGAAATCCCGGCATATACCGTGGAATTGGATCACCGGGAGCTGCGGACTCTGCTGACTTATATGGCAAGACGGAATCCAGACATTGTGGATGTTCTTGGAACATCGGAATATCCCATAGAGACGCTCTTGCAGAATTATTATGGATGCATGTATTTGGAGAATATGGGGTGGAAAAAGAAAGGCTTTTACATGGAAGAGCGTCAAATGCGACGGGCAGAATCCGATACAGAGGAAGCGCGGAACGCCTATGAAGCGATGAAAAACCGGCTGGAGAGGGAACTGGGAGAACCGATAGAAACGGATGGATATTGCGGGGCTGACCCGGATTCGGAGATGGAATCGGAAGTGTTGGAGAAGCAGGAAAGGCTAGAAGAAGCATGGAAGCAGATGGAGCAAGCGCTTGCGGTGATCAGAGAAGAGATCGGGGAACTGCAAGGGGGCACATTTCACTCGGATTGGGTATAAAAAGAGGAAAGCTGCGTACCGGAATCCGGTACGCAGAGAAAGGAGTCAAAAGATGATGAGATATGAAAATGAAAGATTGGTGTTAGAGATCCCGGCACATACAGAAGAATTTGACACGATCGGGCTGTCGGCAATGCTTACTTATATTGCCAGAAGAAACCCGGAGATTATCCGGCAGATGGAGGTTCAGGATCTTTCGATGGAAACGGTGCTGCAGGAATACTACCAAGTCATCAGCCGTGAGGGGATGGCGTTATTGGAGCAGAAGTATTTGAAAGAGAGTAGCAATGGAAAACGTGCAGCAGCCGACACAGCGGAGGCACGCATGGCATATACACAGTTGGAAGAAGTGCTGGAAGCAGAATTGGGGGCATCCTTTCAAAAGGACGGATACTATGTTGCAGAGCAGGAATTGGAAGAATTGGGAATTGAACTGGATGCGGAGGAAGAGGTGCTTT
>ENA-OWPD01000927-OWPD01000927.1-human-gut-metagenome-genome-assembly--contig:-NODE-927-length-27775-cov-8.128391_pt1 | contig 27775 bp, 27 predicted proteins | sample MGYA00248262_ERZ651842 | MGnify/ENA primary metagenome ERZ651842 (study PRJEB26924, sample SAMEA4378253) | human gut metagenome | biome: human gut; feature: human-associated habitat; material: faeces... | reverse complement strand
TTATTATACGCTATTTCTCGTCAAAAATCAACCATTTGTTGTGACAGAGCCTTATTTTAATATTTAATTCCTAATCTTTTGTAAATCTCAACAAAATGTCCCAATGGGCCTATTCCATGACCTAAGTCAAAAGAATTTTCAATAGCTTTAGTAATATATTTTTTTCCAAGCTCTACACTGATTGGAATACTTTTTTCTTTAGCTAAAAAAGTTGTGATAGCAGATGAAAGAGTACAACCTGTTCCATGAGTATTTTTATTTTCTAATCTAGGAGTAGTATAGTAATAAAAACTCTTTTCAAAGTATAAGATATCAGTACAGCTATTCTCATCACTATGTCCACCTTTTATTAATACGGCTTTTACCCCAAGTTTTGCAATTTCGATGCAAGCTTTTTTTACATCTTCTTGAGTTTTTATTTTCATATCAGATAATATTTCAGCTTCTGGAATATTTGGAGTAACAAGTGTACTGATAGAGATAAGAGATTTTAGCTCCTCTATTGCTTCAGGTTTAAGAAGATGATAACCATTTTTAGAAACCATAACAGTGTCAATTACAATATTTTTAGCAGAATACTTTAAAAGTTTTTCTCTAATAATTTTAATTATCTCTATATCTGAAACCATACCTATCTTTACTCCATCAATCTCTATATCAGAAAAAAGGGATTCTAGTTGTTCTCCAATAATTTCAGGAGTAAGTGGGAAAGATTTTTGTACTCCAAGAGAGTTTTGAGCAGTAATAGCTGTGATAACACTCATACCATGTACACCCAAAGCTCCCATAGTTTTAATATCTGCTTGAATTCCAGCTCCACCACTACTATCAGAACCAGCTATAGTTAAAACATTTTTCATTATAACTCCTCTGTAATATCTTTTGCATAGTAGTTAGGGAATTTTTCATTTAAAAATTTTTCTCCAAGCTGTTGAGTTTCTTTTAAATATCTTTTTATATTTTCATAATCTTCTGGAGATTGTAATCCAGTTTCTACTACTTGAAAAAATTCTAAATCCTCTCTATTGATAGTTGCTCCATCAAATTCAAATTTTCCATTGTTTTTAAAAGGTAAATAGATTTTTTCTAAAACATCTTCCTTAGTTGGAAAGTTTAAGATTTTTTTTATTTCATTTTCATTTTTAAGTTTAAAGAACACATTGTAGAACATATTACTCCTCCTTTAGTATTGTTTAATTTGATTATATTACAATTTTTTCTACATATCAAGAGTAGTTATCTCTTTAAGTATAAAATATATAAAATTTAAAAATCTTGGATTGACTTCTTCAAGACTAATCTCATCTTTAAACATCTTACTTACTTTTATATCTTGAATATTTTGAGATTTAGTTGAAAAAGTAAAAGGAATTTCTAAGTATGTATGAGTTAACTTATCAATTAGAGTAAAATTATCTCCATAAAGAATTGAAGAATATATCTCTGCAAAGTAATTATTTATAACTATATTTATTTTTTTTAGAGATAGAGGTAATCCTTTATAATCATCTAAATTAGTAATTGCAGTCTTAACTATACTAAACTGTTGTGGAAGAAATGGAGTGATATTTTTAGTAAATAAAGTTGTTTCGATATCTGTTTCTCCTTGGTAGAAAATTTTGATATTTTCTATTTGGTTAATAATTTTATTACTATGAATATCTATAAATTTTTCTCCATCATATTTACAATAATACTCTTTACTATCAGAAATTATTGTCCATAAAATATTTTTTGAAATTCCTTTGATAAAATAAGAGCTATTTATCTCTTTATTCCACTCTTCTATTGACCAAACTCTATTTCCTATCATTTGATAGAACATATATTTTTTTATTTCAGATAGTAAGATTTCTTTTTTCTTTTTAAATCTTTTAATCTCTTTTTGATAGAATTCTACTCTATTTTCATCATCTTCAAGTTTATTAGAGTACTTAGGAAGAGATTTTACCTCTTTATTATCTTGGTTATATATAGAGATATCAAAATTTTTATCAAGAACTAATTTAATTTTTCTATTACCATAGTTGAAGAACTTTTCTCCATTTGCATCAAATCCCATAGAAAAATCTATATTAGGAGCAAGTATCTCACTTGTAACATCTGAGTCATCTTCTCTTATTCTTCTTAGAATCTCTCCCAAATCAGTGTGGTGTATTTTAGATTTTATAAATTTTATTTCAGTATTAAATTCTTTTCTTTCAATAGAGAAAAGTATAGACAATAAACTTTTAGCTAATTGAGTTTTTGATTTTAAAATAGCTTTTTCTAATAAATCAAGTATTTTATCAATTCCATAGTCATCAGCGGTAAGAAGATATGTTCTTACAATAGAACTAGTATGTACTGGAGAATTATCTTGAAACCAAGTATCAAAAAGAGTATCTAAACATTTATTTAAATCCTCTAGGTTTACAAAATTTCTAATAGTTTTTCCAAGTTCAATATCTTCTAAATCTTTATTATTCATATAAAGAGCTACATATGTTTTAATTACTTTTTCATTAACAAAAGTTTCACTATTCTTTTCTCTAACTTTAGAATAAGCTTCTGATTTTGGATAAAGTATATCTTTTTTATAGTTATCAAAAATAGATAAAATATAGTCTTCAAGTTGAGAGTAAGTTTTAATATCTTTTCCTTTATTACTTTCCCAAACTTTTTTTAGAGCTTTTATATTTGCTAGAATTTTTTTATTTTTTGTTTTAGTAAGTTTTTCTACCTCATCACTGCATTCTTTTTCTTTATCTTTTAGAATTTCAAAAAGAGTTTCTAATATTATCTCATCTGAGATAGAAAGATATGGAAGAAGCTTAGTTACCTCAAAATTCTCATCACTTCTATATGAAAGATTTAAAATCTCCTCGAAAGTATAGTCTATAAATGTTTTCTTCTCTAGTAGCTCATAAAAATCTTCTTTATTTTCTTTTAAAAATTCAGTAAATTGCTCTTCAGAAGAGATATTTACAAAATCAGCAGTACCACTAATTAAGAATTTTTTACTAATTGAAGTTTTTTCTGATACAATTTTCCAAGGATTTTTTCCATTATTTTCTAATCTTTCAAAATGAGCTATCATATTTATAAATTCATTGATATCCCATCTATTTTTATCATAAGAGTCAGAAAGTTTAGCAATGTATTCCTCTACATTAGAATAAGTTAACATATATCCTAAGGTATTGATAAGTTCTACTCCTAATTCTCTATCTTTTGTTTCTTCTAAAATATTAAGAAGAGAAGCTATATTATTTTTAAAACTATCAATATATTTAGCTTTTAGCTCTTCAGAGATAATTTTATTGTCAATAAGAGTTCCTAATATAAAGGCTCCTAGTTCAATATTCTGTTTAAGCATTCTGTCTAAAACTTCTAAAGATTTTTCAGAATTATCTAAAATAAATTTTTGGATATAGAAAGTTATATTATAATCTTCACTTCCTTTATATAAGTAAACAAGTTTGTAGATAAAAGGAAGTGTAGAGTTATTTACCTTATCAAAGTATTCCTTTGGATTTTCTAGCTCTAAAAAATCAAGTGAATCTGAAAAAGTCAAGATTTCAAATACTCCTAAAATAGTTTTTTTATTTTTGCTCTCAATATTTAGATTAGTATAGATATTTTTTAAGAAATATATTAAATTTTCATCATCATTTATAGTAATAGTATTTTTTAATAAATTAGCTAACTCATAATTTTTAAAATCATAGTTTAAGATATTTTCAATTCTTTCACTTGAATATATTTCACAAAGAGAATTAAGAATAAAATTTTCAAGTAAAATAATATTTTCATTATCAATAGAACACTTTAACTCTAGAATTTTACCAACAATATATCTATTTTTTTCTGTATCTTCTAAAGAAAGATAGTAGTCCATAAATTTAGGGAATTTTTTATTAATATCTTCAATCATTGAAAATAATATCTTTTCATCTTCAAAGTTATTAAAGGTATACTCTAAATCTTTTGCTAAAAATTCATCAGAAACTCCTAAATTTTTATAAATAGTTATTCTATTATTAAAATTACAAGTTGAAAGGTCTAAAATTAATTTTTCAGGACAGTAGTTATATCCTAATGTAAGTAATCTTTTAATAATAGTACTATCTTCACTTTTTTTCATAGTCTTATTTTTATTAAAAATATCTAGTTCTAAGAAAAGAAAGTGGTTATAGAATTTTATCTTATTTAATTCAGATTTAGAAAACTCAATATCTTGTTCTTCAAATAGATAGTTTTCCATTTTTAGTCTAAGAGTTTTATTACAACTGCTCAATAAATATTTTGATATTTTTTCTTTACTCATAGGCTCCTCCATTTTTTTAATTCACTAATATTTTACCATATATTTCAAATATATCCTAATCTCTTATTGGAATAAATATGGTATAATTATATAAACGGGTAAAATCTCTAAGGGGGTTAAGACTATGAATAAGAGGGTATTAAGTTCTAGTTATGTTGGAGTGGAGTCTTTTTTAGTTGATGTAGAGGTAGATATAAGTAATGGACTTCCAAATTTTTCTATAATAGGTTTGGGGGATACAGCTATTTCAGAGAGCAAGGATAGAATAAGAACTGCTTTAAAAAATAGTGGTTTTAAATTAGAACCTAAAAAGATAATAGTAAATCTATCTCCAGCTGGAATAAAAAAAGAGGGTGCTCATTTTGATTTACCTATTGCTGTGGGAATAATGATGGCTATGGGATTTTTAAAAGATAGATATAGTATTTTAGATAACTATCTATTTTTAGGAGAACTTTCTCTTACAGGAGAGATAAAAAGAGTGAGAGGAGCTCTCAATAGTGTAATATTTGCAAAGGAAAAAGGATATAAAGGAGTAGTTCTTCCATTGGAGAATTATCAAGAGGCAATATTGATAAGAGGAGTAGATATTATACCAGTCAAAAATCTTCAAGAGGTAGGGGAGTTTATTTCTAAAAATATAGTAAAAAGTGTACAGGAAAAAATTGTTGTATCAGAAGAGAAAGAGGAGTTAGATTTTTCTGATGTAAAAGGACAGAGTATGGCAAAAAGAGCCTTGGAAATAGCAGCAGCAGGAAAGCACAATGTAATTATGATAGGAAGTCCCGGTTCAGGAAAAACTATGCTCTGCAAAAGAATTACTACAATTTTACCACCACTCAATGAGAAAGAGGTAATAGAAAGTACTAAAATATATAGTATAGCAGGAGAACTTTCAGAGAATAAGCCTATAATAGATACTCCTCCTTTTAGAGCTCCACATCATACAAGTACACCTGTAGCTATAATAGGTGGAGGGAAAAAAGTAGTTCCAGGAGAGGTAAGTCTTGCTTCAGGAGGAGTACTTTTTTTAGATGAGTTAGCAGAGTTTCCAAGAAGTGTGTTAGAGAGTTTGAGGCAACCATTAGAAGATGGAGTAGTTTCTATTTCTAGAGCTCAATATAGGGTTGAATTTAAAACAGACTTCATTTTTATTGGAGCTAGTAACCCGTGTCCTTGTGGATTTTTATTAGATGACAATGGAAAGTGTAACTGTACTCAAACAGAGATAAATAAATATATGAAGAAAATCTCAGGACCAATTATGGATAGAATAGATTTGCATGTAGAGATGAGAAGACTTACAGAGGAAGAACTTATGACCTATAAGTCTGGAGAAAGCTCAAAAGAGATTAAAGAGAGGGTTTTAAAAGCTAGAAAGATTCAGAAAAAAAGATATGGAGAGGGAATATATAATGGTACTATCTCTCAAAAACAGATTCAAAAATATTGTAAGTTATCACAGGAAAATAGAGAGTACTTTAAAAAAGTAATTCAAGTTATGGAGATTTCAGCTAGAGGTTATGATAAAATTTTAAAAGTAGCTAGGACTATAGCTGATTTGGCAGGAAGTGAAAAAATAGAGAGAGAACATCTTATGGAAGCTGTTTCTTTTAGAAATAAATAAAAAAATTGACTTTTTCTCTCTAGTTTATGATATAATAAGAATTATTTACTTTAAAAGTCAATTTTAGTTGGAGGAGAATATGAGAGAGGAAAAATATGATATTAGTTTTTTATCTGAAGACAGAATTAACAATATATTAGAATCTGCCAAGGAAAAAGCTAAAAATAAAGATGAAGTAGAAAGAATAATTAAAAAAGCTAGTTTAGCTGAGGGAATAACTCCAGAGGAAGCAGCTATTCTTTTAAATATAGAAGATAAAGAGTTATTAGATAAGATGTTTAAAGTAGCTAAACAAGTAAAAGAAAAAATTTATGGAAAAAGAATAGTAATGTTTGCTCCACTTTATGTAAGTAACTATTGTGTAAATAATTGTGTTTATTGTGGATACCAGCATTGTAATGAAGATTTAAATAGAAAAAAATTAACTAGAGAAGAGTTAGTAAATGAAGTAAAAGCCCTTGAAAAATTAGGACATAAGAGAATAGTTTTAGAGGCTGGAGAGGACCCAATCAATTGTTCTTTAGACTATATTTTACAATGTATTAAGGATATATACTCTATAAAATTTGAGAATGGAAATATAAGAAGAATAAATATCAACATAGCAGCCACAACTGTTGAAAATTATAAAAAATTAAAAGAAGCTGAGATAGGAACTTATACTCTTTTCCAAGAGTCTTTCCACAAACCTACTTATGAAAAATTACATTTAGCTGGACCTAAAAAAGATTATTATTATCATACAACAGCTATGTTTAGAGCTAGAGAAGCTGGAATAGATGATGTTGGTATAGGAGTACTATATGGATTATATGAACATAAATATGAAACAGTAGCTATGATACTTTATGCTAATGAGTTAGAAAAAGTTACAGGTGTAGGACCTCATACAATATCAGTACCAAGATTAAGAGAGGCTAGTAATGTGACTTTAGCTCAATATCCACATCTAGTAAATGATGAAGAGTTTAAAAGATTAGTAGCTGTATTAAGACTTACTGTACCATATACAGGAATGATTTTATCTACAAGAGAGGAAGCTGGATTTAGAGATGAAGTTATTGAATTAGGAATATCTCAAGTAAGTACAGGTTCTTGTACAGGTGTAGGTGGATACTCTGAGGCAAATGAAAATACTGCTCAATTTGAAGTAGGAGACCATCGTTCTCCAATGGAGATGTTAGCAAGTTTAATAAATAGTGGATATATCCCAAGTTATTGTACAGCTTGTTATCGTTCAGGAAGAACTGGAGATAGATTTATGGAGATAGCTAAGAGTGGAAAAATAAATGTAATGTGTGAGGCTAATGCCCTTATGACATTAAAAGAGTTTTTATTAGATTATGCTGATGAAAATTTAAGAGAGTTAGGAAGTAAGGCTATACTAGAAGCACTTGAAAAAATGACAGATGAGAATTTTAAAAATAAAATAAAAGGATTCTTAAAAGATATAGAAAATGGAGCAAGAGATATTTCGGTATAATAAAAAATAAAGGGGATATTGCAAATAAATTGCAATACCCCTTTTTCAAATTAATTATTTCTATTTACTGCTCTTTCTTTCATCATAATAGTTCTGTTTTCAGCTCTGATAGCTCCAATCTCTTTATTTAATTGTTCTACTTTATTCCAATCAGGAGTATCCTTTAACATTTCTCTTCTTAGAGCTATTCTTTTTTCAGCAATATCTAATTGATTAGCTTCAAATTTTTTATTTTGTATTTGATATCTTCCTCTACCATCAAAGTTACAACATCTAGAGTGGAATCTTTCTCCATTTCTCATATGATGAGAATAAGTAACTGAAGTTTGATTTCTTCTCATAGGTTGAGTGTTATCAAAGTTATTTGCAAATATAGTTGTTCCTGCTAATATTGTTATTATACCAGTTAAAATTATTAATTTTTTCATAAGTTATACCTCCTAAAAATTATCTGTTTCTTTTATAGTTTAAGTATAACTTTGATTTATGACCTCAGTATGTCAAAGTGAAAATTTTAAATTATTTTTCTAATAAAACAACACAGTAAGATTTTACTCCAGATTCATCTCCAGTAAATCCAAGTTTTTCTTCAGTAGTAGCTTTTACACTTACCTGCTCTATATCTATTTCTAATATTTCAGCTACTCTTTTTCTCATTGCTTCAATATATGGTTTTACTTTTGGCTTTTGTAAAACTATTATTGAATCCAAATTAATAACTCTATATCCTCTTTCAGCTATCAATTCTTTTACCCTAGTTAACAGAATTGTACTATCTATATTTTCGTATTTCATATCAGTATCAGGAAAATGTTGTCCGATATCCCCTAGAGCTAAAGCTCCAAGCATAGCATCCATAATGGCATGGATTAAAACATCTCCATCAGAGTGTCCGAGAACACCTTTAGTATGAGGTATCTCCACACCTCCTAATATTAATGTTCTTCCTTCTACAAGCTTATGTACATCATATCCATTTCCTATTCTAAGCATTATGACACTCCCATCTCTCATAAATTTGGTTATAGAACTCTAAGATTTCCTCTTTAGTTACAGTTGATGTTCCCATCTTACCTACTACTACTCCAGCAGCTGTATTAGCTATCTTAGCAGATTCGTGCCAATCTACCCCAGCAGCACTAGCAAGAGTAAATACAGATATTACTGTATCTCCAGCCCCTGTTACATCATATACCTCTTTAGCAAAGGTAGGAATATTTATAACCTTATCTAGGAATAAACTCATTCCCTCTTCGCTTCTAGTAAGTAGAAGGTTATCTAGTTGTAATTTTTCTTTTAACTCTTTTCCTAAAGATTCAAAGTCTGTAACTTTACTTTTACCTAAACACTCCATAGCCTCTTTTCTATTTGGTGTCATAGATGTAGCTCCAATATAGTTCATTGCATTTTTAGGTTTAGGGTCAACAGTAACTATTTTATTTTTTTCTCTACAAATTTTTACAATCTCCTTAGCTACTCTTGGAGTAAGTACTCCCTTATCATAGTCAGAAAGGATAATTGCATCTAGTGAATCAATTTTAGAATTGAAATTTTCTAATAGTAAATCTTCTAATTCTTTAGAAATAGGCTCAGCTTTTTCCCAATCTATTCTAAGTAATTGTTGGTTTCCAGCTAATATTCTTCTTTTTACAATAGTAGGTATATCTTTAGTTCTAATAATTCCTGTACTATCTATTCCTTTTTCATTGAAAGTTCTAAGTAATCTATCTCCATTGTCATCAGCACCAATTACACCAAAACATATAGTTTGGGCCCCAAGAACAGAAAGGTTATTGACAACGTTAGCAGCTCCTCCTAATACAAATCTTTCCTCTTTTACATTTACAACAGGAACAGGAGCCTCTGGAGATATTCTATCAACTACACCAATAATATAGTCATCTAACATTAAGTCTCCAACCACTCCTATCTTTATATTTTTAAAACTTTCTAATATTTTTGGTAAATCTAATCTGTTTTTCATACTATTCCTCTTTTCTTAATAAATTTTTCTATTTATTATTTCCTTTGCCCTTTGATGTATTTCATCTCTTTCAAAGGAATCATTTTCATTATTTACAATATTGACTTTCATCTTTACATAGATATCACTAATTTCATGGCTAATATTCTGATTTTTAAAGAAAAAATTAATCATAGGTAGAGTTCCAAAATAAGGAATTTTACTATCTAAATTATGTACAGTAGCTTTTTTTAATCCACCTATAAATATAGTTTCTCCATCTTTAATCTTAATAGTAGTTTCAATACTTCTTCCAACTTTTGAACCACCTTCAGAGTTATATGTACCACTTTCTTCTGATTCATCTTTATTGACTTTTAATTTGAAATTACTAATCTCTATTAAAACTTTTAAAATTACCCAACCATCTTTTCTAATGGTAGGAGTTGCTCTTAAAATTATTCCAGCCTCTCTAAATATTGGAGTTGTAATAACTTTATTAGTATCTTCGTCTTCTTCTCTTTGTTCACCTACTATTACCTCTTCAGCAACTTTAAAGCTTCCCTCTTCCCCATCTAAAACAAGTATAGATGGTCTAGAACTTACTACTAAATCTTGAGTAGATTCCAAAAGATTGATTCCAAGATTGAGAATATCATTTCCACTATTAAATTGTTTAGAGATTGCAATAGATGAAGAGTAGATACTTCCGATTCCAGAAATACTACTATTTCCAAGTAATGACATACTCCAACTATTGTTTCCTTCTGTGTTGCCACTGTTATCATATATCCAATTAAAACCTAAAGTTTCAAAGAGATTGTCAGTAACATCTAAAATTTGAGCATCTATTCTAATCTGCTCTACATCTTTATCTAATTCCTGTATGAGAGATTTAGAGCTATTGATAATATTCTCTTTTCCAGAAAGGACAAGTATATTTTTCTTAGGGAGTGAAGAGATTTTTAAAGAGTTTCCAAAAGTTTCAGAAAGTAATTTTTTTATATCTTCACAACTGTTATTATATAGATAGATATTTTCTGTAACTATCTCCTCTCCATTGATTATATTTCTATTAGAAGTTTGCTTTGAAATATTTTTACTAGAGTTAAAACTGTTTTCTCTTTTCATAGAGATATTTAAAAAGATATTTTTTTCACTTAAATCAATTATATCAGTTATTGTAGAATATCCTTCCTTTTCAAATTGTACAATATATACAGCAGGGTCAATATCTTCTAAGATAAAATTTCCATCATAACTAGATAGTGTAGGTTGAGAAAAACTATTAATAAGGGTAATCTTAACTCCTTCTAAACCTTTTCCAGAACCTTCAGATTGAATTCTTCCAGAGAAAATATAATTATTATTTTCACCTCTTTTAGATAAAATAAATATATCTCCACTTTTAGAAAGCTTTAAGTTATATAGTTTAATAAAAGTATTAAGAATATCTTCTAATAATATATCAGAGGGAAAATACATATCAACTGAGATATTTTTTATATCATCACTGGGGATAATAGCTATATTATTTTCTTGGCTAATAATATTTAGAGTCTCTCCTAAGGTAATATCTTGTAAGTTGAGCTCATATGTAATTTTAGTTTTTAGATTTGGATGATTAAATTGTCCATAACTATTATAACAAATAAAGAAAATTATTAAAAGTATAAGATTTCTTTTTCTCATAAAACCTCTCCTAATTTTTTATCTGTTGTAAAAAAGGATAATTATTTTCTAGTATAATCCTATACTTAGAATTATCAAATACTATTTCCTCTCCCACATAGAAAATATTTTTACTATTATTTTTATAATTTACTATTATATATATTCTATTATTAAAATTGAGATATTTTATTTTAGTAATTTTTTGATTATTCAATTTAGATATAGGAAAAAATTTTTCTTCTTTTATATCTTTGTTAGTGATATTTAGAACATTGGAAGATATTTTTGTAGTAAGTCTACCTTGTGGAAGTGTAGATATCTGTGTAATACTATCTGTAAAACTAATTTTTTTATCACTATTTTCTAATTCTTCTATAAATAAGAAAATATCTGAAATATCTCCGCTTATAATATAGGGGATATATATTTTATCTGTTTCGCTTATTTTCTCTACTCTTCCTATGGTTTCAATGGTTAGATTATAGAAGTTAGATTTTTCACTAATAAATTTTTCAAAACTACTTATGTTTTTAAAACTTTTCTTTTTTGTTTTTTCTTCAAGATTAGAGTAATATTTTTCTGTTTCCTCTAATTCTTCTAAAAGTTTTTTATATCTTTGATTATTAGCTTGATTTTGCTTCATTTCCTTTCTAGTTTTAATTTCCAAAGAGCTTACTCTTTCTCTTTTTTGTAAATAGTTTTGAAAGGGAGATAAGACAAGAGAATATATAATAAAACTGAAAATAATAAGAGATATTAAAAGAAGAATTTGGCTTTTATATTCTTGACAATCAATTTTCTTCAGTAATTTCATCTTCCACCTCTATATCTATATGAAATTCATATCTGTTATTATTTAGTTTTATAAAATCATGATTAAAATTTTTAAAAAATCTATAATTTAATAACCTATTTTGAAATTTATAAATATCTTCTTCAAAATCTGTTATTCCTTGAAGAGTAAACATTCCATCTCCATATTCAATAGATGTAATCTCTAAATTTTCATTATTGTATATAGTTTTTATCAGTTGTGAAAGTTTCATCTTATTAAAATCTTTTATTCTATTTTTTTCTTTTAATTTTTTTATCTCCTCTTCTATTTTTAAAATTTCCTCTCTTATTTGTAAATTTTTTTCATGATAAGTGGAGTAACTATTTTCTAAAATATTTAATCTTTCTTGTTCTTTTTCAATTAAAAAATATATAGAAAAAAATATAATAGTTGAAATTATTATAGTGAGAGAGATAAAAAAAATGGAAATTTTTATGTTTTTCTTATAATTTCTTTCTTTAATATAATCTGTTGGAAGAAAATTGAAATCTTTTCTAAACTCTAAAGGATAATTTTTCCACTCTCTAATTTTTAAAAAGGAAAGATACTCAATGATATCATTTTGGTTAGGATAGACAAAGCTCTCTCCTTTTAAATTTTCTTCTAAGTAAGTAGAGTTATTAACTATTTCTTCTTTTTCAAAATCTACTTCTAGAAAATTAATTAATTTATTTTCTAAAAAATAGTAGAGTCTATACTTGTCATTTTCTACTTCTACATAAGTTTTTTCAAGATTATCTTTATTAAAAAGTTCTATTAAAAAAAGAGGATATATACCTAAAAGATCTGTTTTCTTATCTTTAAGGTTGTCTAGTAAAGTATATATTTTATCTTTTTCAATTAGAATGAGGAGAGTTTTTTCCTTCTCTTCATCTTCTTCTAAAATTATCTCCTTATCTAAAAAATAAAAACTATCATATTCATCAAAGATATTTTCAAGTTTCTCTGTTATTTCAAACTCTCTTTCTCTTTCATCAATATCTTTAGATAGAGTAAGAGGAATAAGATGAAAAAAATTACTCTCAAGTAACAGGATACCGTTTTTATAATTTTCAATCTCTTCAAGAGTGAAGAAGTTAAGTTTTTCTTTTTTTAAAAATTTATTTAACCACACTATTTTCAAAATTGACCACAAACTCCTTTAATTTTTCACTATTGGGGGTAAGAGGATTTTTATTTCCTTTTTCATATTCTATGTCTACTTTAGCTAATAATGAAACTTGATTATTAGCTTTAGGATTTGTAAGAGTTTTTTTCATTTCAATAGTAACTATATTATTAGTATATGGATAAGAATAAAGATTAACTAAAATAATCTCTTTAAAATTTTTATTGTCTCCATCACCATATTTATAACAAGTTTTTCCATTAAATCTTATTCTATAAAGTAGATATCTATTAAAGCTATAGCTATTTTTACTATTTCCAAGCCAAACTCTATTAAAATTTTCTTCAAATCCAATATATTCAGCACCACTTTGATAATTACCAGAAGAGATCTCTTTATCTATTCTTTTTAATTCGTCATAAGCAAGAGTTTGTAAATTATGTACTTTTGAATCTATGGAAATAGTAGAAAAATAGGAATTTAATCTTTCACCTTTTTTATAAATAATTCTATATCCCAATAAAAAATTTCCCAATATAAAGACAATAAGAATAAGAGTACCAATTAATATGAAAGCTCTATTTTTCAATCTCTTTTTTAAAGTTTGCATACCCTTTTAAACTCCTAGCTTTTAAAAAATCACTATCTAAAATTTCCATCTCTATAATAATTCCGTTTTCTATTTTTTCAAAATATCCATATATATTTTCAAGAATAGTATTTTTATTTTCAACATAGACTTCATTATTAATTTTTTTATACTCAATCACTTGTAATTCTCCATAGTAAAATCTAAAAATAATAAAGGAATAAAAAATATTTTTTCCATCACTTACAGGATATTCTAAAAAAAGTGTATTTCCTTTTGAGGTTTTATTTTTAAAAAAATTTTCAGTTAGTCCAAGATAGATTTCCTTATCATATTGTAAAACTATAGCTCCATTTTCTACATACTCTTTTCCAATATAATTCCCCTTGATTATATTGCTATCTTTTATACTTTTTTCTATTAATGATATAATCTTAGCTGAGTCTTTTTCAAAAAGGCTTTGCTTAGTAATAGAATTATTAAGAGTATTAGAAACTTTTAATAGTGGAAAAATAAGTAGAGAAAAGATACAAAAAAGTCCTAAAGTTACTATTAATTCTAAAAGAGAAAATCCAGAATTTTTTCTCATATAATCACCAATTACTAACTAAATTTCTACTTTCAAAACTTTTATTACTGTCTATATACATAAAATAAACCTCTAAATAATCATATTTTTTATCTTCGAATTGATAATATGTTTTAGAGATTTCTAATTTTAAATTAGAGTTTTTATTAATTGGATATGGTATAAAAAATTTTTCTGTAAAGCTATCTTTTCCAAAATTTTCAAAATTATACTCTCTTTTTCCTAAATGAGTTTTTAAAATTTCACAATCTTGAGCTATTAATTGCTTTTCAATAGCTTTAAAATTGTAATAACTTTTTTCTAAAGCTAGGTATCTTCTATTACTAGAAAATGAAAATTGAATATATTTAACTAGAGGAAAAAGAGTTATGAAAAAAAGAGCTAGAGATATAATCAATTCTATAAGAGTAAGAGCTTTATTTTTCATAATTACCTCAACCATAAAAAAAGAAATCCAATTATCAAAAATGGAGAAAATGGAATCTCTTTTCTTTTTGTTTTTCTTATTAATAGTATAATTCCCATAAAAGAAGCAGAAATAAATGATATAAGATAGAATAGGTATATATCAAAAAAGTTACTATAACCTAAGATATATCCTAATGTCATTAATAATTTTATATCTCCAAATCCAAAAACCTCTTTATTTAATATGTCTGAGAGATAACCATAGAGAAAAAGTAGTGGAAGAGTATAGATACCCATACCAATAATACTATTTTCTATAATTTCATAATCGAATTTTTTTAAATATATAGCAATGATAAGTAGTAGAAGATTTAAAAAATTAGGAATATACAGTTTTTTTATATCTATCCACATAATAATAGAAAGTATAATTATAATTAATATTCTATCCATTTGTTTCCCTTTGTATTATACTCTTTTCCTTCACTAGGTTTAAACCAAATATATACACCATCACTACCAGTAGATTTATTTATATCTGGATTTTTAAAAGTAAGAGAGATAGTACCACCATAAGTAATATTTTCATCTGCTTCATCAATATCAACTTTTTTAGCTCTACTGCCACCTATTTCCAACTCTCCATCTTCTATCTCTTTAAAAGTTTTTTCATCTAAATAAGGTTCTAATTTTTTAAGAGCAGTAGTAATATTTTCACTCTCTTCAGAAGTTGGAGTTTCAGAAAGAGGTTTACTATTTTCAATAAAATATAATTCACTTGCTGTTCGTAATGTTCCTAAAGTAGCAATAGCTTTAGTATCTCTTCCTAAAGCCATCTGTCTACGAAGTTTTGGGACACCAATACCTGCCATAATTCCAATAAGAGCAATAGCAACTGTAACCTCAATTAAACTAAAACCTTTGTTTTTCATAAAATATCCTCCTTAAATTATGAGATCTGTAATGTTAAATATAGGTAGATAGATAGCTAAAACTATGATACCTATAATTATTCCTAAGATTAGAAGTAAAAATGGCTGTAAAAGTGTTGTAAGTTTAAAGAGATAGGATTCTAAATCTTTTTGTAGAATAAAAGATATAGAGGAAAAAGCTTCACTTAATCTTCCTGTCTTTTCTCCAATAGAGATAGTTTTTATTTCAGTAGAAGAAAAAAGATTAGTAGACAAGAAAGCTTCTTCAATAGTATTTCCTATTTTTATTTTAAGCTGAATTTTTTGTAACTCTTTTTGTAAAAAAATATATGGAGTTGCTTTTTTTAAAGTTTCTAAAATATCAATAATATTTATTCCAGCTTTATTCATTATAGAAAAATTTTGACAAAGAGATATAATTAAATTTTTCTTTACTATTTTTCCATAAAAAGGTAGAGTGAATATAAAACTTTGATATTTTTCCAAAGGTAATTTTTTTAATATTTTTATAAAAAATAAGATAAGTATGCTAAGGATAAGTAGAATATAGAATATGTTTTGACTTAAAAATATAATAATTTTTGTAAGTAAAGGTAAAGTTGTATTTGTATCTTGAAATAAGGAAATAAAATTAGGAAACACAAATGTAAGCATAAATATAAGTAAAAAAATAGTAAATACAAAAACTATAGCAGGATAAAAAAGAGCTTCCTTAATATTTTTTTTAATTTTTTCTTTAAGAGATATAATTTCACAAATTTTATCAAGATTTTCCACAAGCTCTCCAGACTCTTCTCCTGCTAAAAGTAAATTTAAATATGTATCCCCAAATATAGTATTATAGTCATAAAAAGCAGAATAGATACTATTTCCATTTAATATTTTATCTCGTATATTTTTTATAACTTTAGAAAACTGTATATCTTTTTCTTGAGTACTAAGGATATCTAAAACCAAGGATATTGTAAGCCCACTATCTAAAAGAGTTTTTAAATTTTGTGTAAATATTAGGATATTTTCTTGAGTAATTTTATATTTAGGTGTAATTATCTTATAAGATATAAGAGTCAATCTATTTTTATTGAGATATCTATGAAACTCTTTTGCAGAATTAAATTCTAAAGTAGATGAAACTTTTTTTCTATCTATATTATATGCTTTAAAAAAGTAAGTTTTCATAATTAACACTGCCGTATAATCTCATCTAATGAGGTTATTTTATTTAGAGCTTTTTCAATTCCATCTTCAATTAGAGTTTTTACATTTTTACTTTTTATTAGATTTTGTAACTCTTGAATAGATGCTCCTTTTTCGATATAAGCTTTTATATCTTCATCTATTATAAGTAATTCAAATATAGCTATTCTCCCTTTATAACCAGTATAATTACAATATTCACAACCAGTATTAGTATAAAAAGTTTTTCCTTTAAAAGAGTTTAAATCTATTTGTAAAAGAGATAATTTTCCAAGAGAGTTATTATCAATAGTTAAACAGTGAGGACACAGTCTCCTTACTAAACGTTGAGCAATTATTCCAATAACAGAAGCAGAAATCATATATCTTTCAATTCCAATGTTAAGTAATCTAAAAATTCCACTGAGAGAGTCATATGTATGTAATGTAGATAGTACTAAATGTCCAGTGAGAGCTGATTTTACTCCAATTTCTGCTGTTTCATAATCCCGAATTTCTCCTATCATTAAGATATCGGGGTCTTGTCTAAGATAAGCTTTTAAAATTGTAGAAAAATCTCTTCCTATCTCTTGATTGTATTGTACTTGATTTATTCCTTCTATTTCATACTCTACTGGGTCCTCAACAGTTGAAATATTTACTACTCCATTGTTTAGTTTTTTTAGAATAGAATAGATAAGACTACTTTTACCTGAGCCAGTGGGACCACAAGCTAAAATTATTCCATTCTTTTTATTGATAAGATTAGAGATTTTATTATAATCCTCTAAACTAAGTCCAATATTTTCTAAATTAAAATTATAACTTTCACTATCTAAAATTCTAATTACTCCCTTTTCACCTGTAATAAGTGGGACAATAGATACGCGGAAATCAATAGTTTTTTCATCTATTTTCATTCTAAATTTTCCATCTTGAGGAAGTTTTTTCTCAGTGATATCAAGATTTGAAATAATTTTTAATCTAGATATAATAGAGGAATGAAGAGAAATATCAAAACCCATCTCTTCATAAAGTAATCCATCTATTCGATAACGAATTCTAGTTCTGTTTTTTAGAGGTTCTATATGTATGTCACTAGCTCTTTTCTCAACACCTAATAGTATAATAGCACTGAGACCTTTTACAACAATTGGATTATTAGTTTCAAGGGAGGAATCAATTTTTAATTCAGTAGTATTTTTAGATTTCTTAGTATTAGAATTTAACTCTTTAAATATCTCTCTAATTTTTTCTGAATTATTCTTTATCATAATTTTTCACCTACAATAAAAAAATTATTGGGATTTTCTTGAGAAGAAAGAATAAAATATGTAATATAGTTATTTCCTTTAATTATAATATTTACTTTTACTATCTCTTGTGTAGTATTTTCTCCAAATAAAAAGCTAGTTATAAAATAGAAAAGTAAAATAATGATAAGCTTCATACTTACTCCTCCTTCCATTTAGGATTTGTAGTAGTCCATTTGTTGTGAAAATTTAAGATGGTATTATATTTAGGGGTTGTATCATTAATATTTCTGTATACATTAATTTGCATATACTTTATTAAGTCGAATCCATAAAAAGATATCCTGTATTGTGCAATATCATTATAATCAAAAATATAAATACTAAAAGAGGGTGTGATATTTCCATGAGAAGTAATTTTAGCATTAAATTTTTCTTGGGTTTGTTTATCAAAAATAGTAATATATTTTAAATTTTGGGGTAGATGGATAATCTCTTTATCAATAACAGACATTTGAGAAATTGTAATATTTTTTTTAAGATAGTCTAATTTCACTTCATAATTTGTTCTACTATTATGGGCTTTGATACCATATGTTGTAAAAACTTCATAAATTTCTGTTTTAGCTCTTATCAACTCCTCTCTTTCAATTAATTTTTTAAAGTAGATAAAACCAAAACTTAATAATAGCAGAATAAGACTTATTTGAAGTAATATATTTATAAAACAAAAACCTTTTCTGTTTTTCATCTAATCCAATCTTGGTAAGAGTATACCATATTTTTTTTAATAATCAAGGGGGAATAAAAAATATTTTTTGTATTTTAATAACAAAACTTAAAAAGGATAGAAAAAAAATATAAAATACAGTATAATATTGTAAGATAGTAATGAAAATATTGGAGGAAATTATGGTTTTAGCAGGGAATAAAAAAGCCTATTTTGATTATTTTATAGAAGATAAATTTGAAGCAGGAATAGAGTTAGTTGGAAGCGAAGTAAAATCAGCTAAAGCTGGAAAAGTAAGTATAAAAGAATCTTTTATTAGAATTATAAATGGAGAAGTATTTATAATGGGAATGTCTATTGTTCCTTGGAGTTTTGGGAGTGTATACAATCCAGAGGAGAGAAGAGTTAGAAAATTATTATTACATAAAAAAGAGATTAGAAAACTTCATGAGAAAGTTATTCAAAAGGGGTATACAATAGTTCCATTAGATATACATCTTTCAAAGGGATATGTTAAAGTATCTATTGCTCTAGCTAGAGGTAAGAAGACTTATGATAAAAGAGAAAGTATTGCTAAAAGAGATGCACAAAGAGATATTCAAAGAATGACAAAAATTAGATAGAAATTTTTTTTAAAATATGTTATACTATTATGTACAATTAAATAATGGGGATGCAAAGGTTTCGACGGGGTTATGAGGTTATAGGTAGCATGCCAGGATGACCGCTGTGAGAGGTCAACACATCGTTTAGATGGAAACAGAAATTACGCTTTAGCTGCTTAATTAGTCAGCTCACCTCTGGTTTCTCTCTTCTGTAGGAGAATCCAACCGAGGTGTTACCAATATACAGATTACCTTTAGTGATTTCTCTAAGCTCAAAGGGACATTTTAGAGAATAGCTTCAGTCAGCCCTGTCTGCGGGAGTGATTGTTGCGAAATAAAATAGTAGACTAAGCATTGTAGAAGCCTATGGCGCTGGTAGTTTCGGACACGGGTTCGATTCCCGTCATCTCCACCAACCTTAGCAGGTGTCAAACCTGGAAAAATTCTAAGTTCTAAGGCTATCGAGTCACGATGAACGACAATTTTTTTTACAAAAGTTTGGATTAAAATTTTAAGTAAATTTTCATCTTTAGAATCTAGGTTCTTACCTAATTCAATAAGATGATTTTTTATTTTTTGTTTATCCATAAATTTAGGGGCATCTGTATATTTAAATCTTTCTTCTTTTAAGTTTAATATTTCCATATCAATCTCTCCTTTTTTATTTCTGTACTCATAATCTGAAATAGTTCCATCTAATGTTAAATCTAATAATTTTTCAGCTTTTGCTTTCAACTTTTCTAAACTCTTATCTATTTTAATTAACTCTTTGTTAGAACGTTTAAAAGTATCTTGAACATAATCATATACTTTATCTGTAATTACTTCTATTTGTGAAGTAGAGAAAATATTTTCTTTTAATGTTGTTATTACTAAATCCTCTAATACCTCACGTCTAATAGGTGTATTTTTACAATCATTGACCTTATCTTTTCTATTTCTACATTGATAACCATATGAAACAGTTTTATTTCTATTAACTGATCTATATCCCCCAGAATAACTTCCTCCACATTCTCCACACTCACATAATCCAGTTAAAAGGTAAGTAGTTAATGCAGTTGAACGACCAGAATTACTTCTAACTTTCTTTTGTAACATTATTTGTACTTTCTCAAAATCTTCCTTTGATATAATAGCTGGTATTCCATTTTCTATTTTTATCTCTTTACCTGTAAGTTTTCCTTTCTTATCTTTCTTTCCAAAAATGAAGTTCCCAATATATTTTTCATTGTATAATGTATCTCTAATGCTTATCTTTTTAAAAGGTTTCCCTAATTTATTTTTAAATCCTAAAGAATTTAATTCATCTGCTATATAAGCATACCCTCTTCCTTCAAGATACATCTTAAATATTAATCTTACTGCTTTGGCTTCTTCTTCATTTATTATATAAGTCTTACCTTCTGTTAAATCATATCCAAGTGGTGGTATTCCCCCATTATGTACACACTTTAAAGCATTTTCTTTTTGTCCTTTTCTAACTTCTCTAGCTAGATTAAGGGAATAGTACTCATTCATTCCTGTAAGTACTGATTTAAGAATAACTGCCTCTGGAGAATCATTTAATTGCTCTAAGACAGATATAAGTTTTACTCCATTTTCATTTAGCTTTTTTTCATTAATAGCATGGTCATATCTATTTCTTGCAAATCTATCAAACTTATGTACTATTACATAGTTAAATTCCTTATTCTTGGAATCCTCTATCATTTCTAAAAACTCTTCTCTATCGTCAATTGAAGTTCCTGATATAGCCTCATCTTTATATATTTTAATTAGGGTGTACCCCTCTTTTTTACAATATTCCTCTATCGCTCTCACTTGAGCATCTATGCTCTCTGTTCTTTGGTTATCTGAACTAAATCTACAATATGCTACTGCTTTTTTCATCTTTTCTACCTCCATAATTTTTACAATTTTATTATTTTAAAATTTGAGAGAGGAAAGTTTCCCTCTCTCACTCCAAGTATTTACACTCCAAATAAATCTTTGGCTAATCTAGATATCAAAGTGTTGCTATCTATTTCCTCTTCTTGAATACTTATATATACCTCCTTCTTAATTATTATTTTTTTCTTAACTTTTTCTTCAGATTCCTTAATCTTCATAATTATTTACCTCCATTACATGATTTCATTATTATGATATATAATTAACTCCAAATTAACTAGAGAATAAATTTTTATAATATTATATTGTCCAGATTTCTCTATATTTCCAGTTAAATAATTAAACATAAGATTATTCTTTTTAAAGTTATTTGTAATATTCAGAGAGTGTCTTAATTCTCCAATTCCTATTTCTTCAAATTGATAATTCATTTGTTTTAAATAGTTTATCTCTAATTTATTTATTTCTATTCCTACTGTATCAAGTGGGATTTTTCTTATTGTCTTTCCCTCATTTATAAATATCCTATGAGGAGTATACACATACCTACCCTCTAAATTAAAATAAATATTTTTAATATTAGAAGGATAAGTCTTGATATTTCCTAATTCTCTCTTTTCTATGATTGCTATTTGGTTATTTACTGTTTGACGAGCTATAATAGCAATTACTAGTAGAAAACCTAATATTTCTTTAGAAAGAACGTTATTATTTTCTATATATACTTCTGGGTATAAAAGTTTTAGCAATCCTTTTAAAGTTTTAAAGATAGCAGTTTCTTCTCTTGGACTATTAAAAGATGAAGGTAAATTATATTTTTTTAAGAGTTCAGAAATATTTAGCTCTTTTTCTCTTAGTTCTACTAAAGCATTTTTAAATACCTCTATAAAATCTTCATCTTTACCATTTTTATTCAACATCGAAGAATTAAAAGTACGACAACCATAAGATGGAATCAAACTATCACTTCTACTTAAAAATGCTGTGCTATCTTCATTCTTATCAATTATAGTGTTAGAAAATATATTGATTCTAGTTCCAAATATTCTATTAAATTCAACAGGAATTTTAGGATTTCCTAATAAAATAATTGAGTTACTAGATTTTTTATTACCTTTTCCAGCTTGAATAGTTCCTTCGTTTTTATCCCCATTTTTATAAACTTGGACTGAAGTTATTACTTCTGGATCATTGACTTTTCCTATTTCATCAATTATATAAACTATATCTTCAGAGAAAAAATCACCTTCTTTTCCATTCCTTCCATCTATAAAAGCAGTACTTCTAGTTATACAATTAGTATATAAGTTGAAATCTAGCATAGAGTATAAGTAGCTTTTTCCTATTTCTCTCTTTGAAATATCTACCATTAAATATTTTTTTTCGACTAAAGGAACTAGTCGTAGTAAAAATACTATTTTTTCCATATATAGCAAATTATTTGGTTCAAGTCCAAATTTTGAAATAAGAAGATCTATTCTAGATTTAATTGCTCTATCACTATTAGAAGTTATATTCCTCCAAACATTAAATATATCTCGATAAGTATAAATTTTGAGATAATGAACTGTAAAGATATTCATTTCTGGAGTATATCTAATTTCTCCTTCACAAGTATAAGTACCTGTTTTTATATTTAGATAAAACTCTTTTTTTATTTTATCTGGAAGTGGTAGAAGTAATTCAAAATTACTATCTTTAATTTTAAGAGTTATCCCATATTCTTTAGTGTAGGTATCAGTATTTATAAAAGCTTCAAAACTATTATTACTAGATACCATTTCATCATCATAACGTAACTTCTTCTCTATGGAAGCAGTAAATGTTGGAAAGGAAGGTTTATTTTTAGCTAAATCTACTATTTCATATGGTAGATTCTCCTTTTTTTCTTCTCTTTCCATTGATTTTAACACCATCTCTTTGAAAGCTTTCCCATCCATTTTTTCTATTGTTTCTTTTATTACATTATCAGAAAGTATTGCCATTTAATTTTCCTCCTCTGTATTATATCTATTTTTTTTGGGGAACTCATTTTTTCCAATTTTTATCCCATCCTTACTCATAAGAATATTTCTAGTTTTTTCTGCAGTTCCTACTATGTCATATATTTTCCAATAGTAAGGTGTTAGCTCCACTTTTTTTATTGGACAATTTAAGACAATTTCAAAAATTTTTTCCTTATCTTCATCTGATGTACCCTCAGGAGTATTTTCTTCTATAACTTCTTTTAATTTAACTTTCCATTGCTCTGTTGTGGTCTGTTTCTGTTGATCACTTTCTTTTTTTTCAAGTACTAATCTCTCTTTAAAAGCCTGAAACTCATCTTCTGTTTGAATAGGAATAAAAGTTTTTTCTAAAATCTCTATTGTTTTATCCTTTTTAATGGATACTAAATTATTTCTAGATATAACTCCCCTTCCTAAAATAAGATAATCTGTTTTGTTGATAACTTCTTTTAAACAGGACTCATTGTAAACTTTTCCAAATATTGTATCTAAAAGATAGTTTTTATTTGATTGATACGCTAATTTTATAATCTCTTCCATTCTTACTCCTTATAATTTTAAATTGATTTCTCTTTAAGGGTATTATATAAAAATTTTTTTATATAATGAAAATTATCTTTTTTTGACTAAAATAAAAAAAATAATTGAGATTTTATTTAAATTTATATAAAATTTAATAAAGATTAGACAATAGGTGATAGTATAGGAGGATGATTGTGTTTTATCAAGTAGCAGATAATATAGATAGTTTATTAGACGAAATGAAAGATAAACTCTTACCTGAAAGTGATGTTGATCTATATGGAATCCCAGTAAATCCAAATGAACAAATTATACTTTATAAAAGAATTAAATTTTACAAATTAAACTATTTTGGTATTGATAGCAATCGCTTAAGAATAAAATATTATTTATTAAGATATAGAATAGAGAATTTAAAAATAGATTTAACATTAAAAGATTTGAAATTAACAGATTGGGTTAATATTTTTTTCTCAGAAAAGTATCATGAAGCAAACTACTCTTCTTATTGTGATAAAAAAAGTAGATTAACATATAAAGATTTTAACGAGGTTATTAATAATTTTAAAATCTCCTCAGAAAAGGAGATTGTTAAATTATATAATGATTACTTGAATGATCTAAAAAAATTAAGAATAGGTATTGTTCCTAAGAAAACTACAAATAATAAAGAGTGTACGGATAATAAATATGAGGAAACTAAAAATAATAAAGTGGAGGAAGTTAAAGATGATAAATCTTATGAAATGATTTCAAGTATTATTGAAAAGATAGGTTCACTTCTTGAATGTGAAACTGAAGCAAAAATGGAACTAGATAATTTTAAAAAAAATATTGCAGATGGAGATTCAATCTATGCTCGATGCTATACAACTGATGTTCTTGAAAGAATAATGGAAATTTATTTTTCTATTTTTATTTTATCAAGTCTAAGAGATAAGATTTTCATATATTTAATATTTTTTAATTTTCTATTAAAACCTATTTCTTTATTAAAAGATACTGATATTCAAGAAATTTTAAATTTATCACATGAATATAATTTTAATATTCCAGTTTCAAATTCTTTTAAAAATTTTAAAGATAAAGAGTATGAAATTTTTGAAAAAAAATTATATGATAAATTGAACTTAAAACTTTCATATATAGAAAAAGGAGTTATTGAAAAAATATATTTATATCTTTTTATAAATAAAACTGATGAAGAAATAGAAGATTTTTTATCTTTAAATAAAAATACATGGTTTAAAAATATAAAAACTTATATTTTAAATGATAAAAATAAAATTAAAAAATATGATGAATTTTCTTATATATTTTTTTCAAAATTAAAATTTCAAGAAAATATAAATTCTATGGAATGCTTTTCACAAAATAATCTAATAAGAATATATTTAATTCAGAAATTTTTATTTTTAAGTCTGATAAATCCTATCGTAGAAAAAATTAAATTAAAAACAAAACCTTATAAACAACTTAGTGGAGAAAGATACTTTGATTATAAAAATTTCAACATGATTTTAACTAAATTAAAAAATAATGATCTTTCTACACTAAATATATCCAAAAAAGATATTTTAAATTTAGAAAGTCAATACATTTTGTATAATAAATTTTATGAATTTTCGATGCAGTTATTAAATTGTCAAAAAGAAAAAGAAGATCTACTATATACTAGCACTCTTGAAAATATTTATTATAAAACTGAGGAACTTTATAATAAAATAACTAAATTTGATATTAAGTATCATAATATTGTTTCTTTTTCTATTTATGAAAATACTCTCGAAAATATAAAGAAATTAAATTTAAATAGTGTTTATTGTGTTGAAGAAAATTATGATTTTGATTTATTAATATTTATTGGAAAAAATGAAGAAAAAATATATTTTAGAGATATAAATAATGATAATATAAAAGAATACAATATAAAAAATATAGAAATTACCTTTAAAATCTATCCAATAAAAAATATTGAATTTAAGGAAAAAGATACAAAGGTTTCTTCAAATATATTTGATATACTTTGATTGTTCTTAAAATAAAGATAATTATATATTATAGAATGTAACATAATACAATAGTTGGAAAATAAATTAGAGTCTAGTTCTTAAATGAGCTAGGCTTTTTATATTACAAAGGAGGAATGAGATATGTTAGGAACAATTGGTGGAATTTTAGTTATAGTGGGTACGACTATTAAAGCTATTGATGATTTAACGAATAACAAATAGGAGAGTGAGAATATGAAAGCTTATGAGATTAAAAATGCTATGATTGATACTTTAGATATATTTCTAGAGAGTAATCAAGATGAGATAGACAAAGAGAACTATGATGATGTGATGGAATATTTGAGAGAGGAATTAGAAAATAAAAGTTCTAATATAGTGAGATACATTAGAAATTTGGAGTTAGAAAATGTAGTAGCTAAAACAGAGATTGAAAGGCTTGAAGAAATTAAAAAGAATAGAGAGAAGAAAATAAATTCACTTAAGGTATATATTAAGGGAATACTATTAGAGCTAGATAAGAAAAAGATTGAAACTGATTTAGGAAATATTAGTTTAAGAAAATCTACTAGTGTAGAGATAATAGATTTATCTAAAATACCTAAAGAATATCTAATAGTGAAAGAGGAAATAACACCATCTAAAAAATTGATAGGAGATAGTCTAAAGAAAAATATAGTGGTTAGTGGAGCAATCCTTAAGGAGGATTATTCATTATTAGTGAAATAATTTTGGAAATTTTTAGGGAAAATAAAAATCCTAATTAAGGATTTCAAAGGAAAATAGGGATCCTAGTGAAAAATCTCAAGGAATTAGGAAAATTTCAGGATTGATGAAAGCAGTATAAATTCTAAGTTTCCTAATTCCTATTTGGGAAAAGTATATATAGTTTTCAGGAAAAAGAGAGGGTTATACATATTTTAGGAGGAAAAATATAGAATGGGAAATAAAGATTTGATAGGAATTATTGAAGGACTAAAAGAGAATATAAATGATAAAATAAAAGACTTTTTAGAAAATTCACAAGAGCTAAAGGACTTCATAGAATTCAGGAGAAATAATTTCTATAACTACAGTATTAGGAATAACATTCTAATCTACAAGCAAGATAAGACAGCCACTATGATAGCTAGTTTTAAAAGATGGAGAGAGCTTGGGTATAATATTAAAAAGGGAGCGAAAGCTATTCAAATCTTAGTACCACTTATCAGTAAGAAGATAGTTGATGGAGAAGAAGAGCAACATGTCTATGGATATAGATATGCTAATGTATTTGATATAAAGAGCACTACTCCTACTGACAAGGCAGTAGCTATTCCAGAGATTGACACTAGAATGAAGCGAGGGGATAGTAAATATAAGATAACAGAATTATTTAAAAAATCTAAGGAAATAATAGAGCAGTATCTTCCAGTTAATATAGTGAAAGAACTTCATGCTAGAGGTTGTACTGATGGAAATACTATCACACTTAGAAAAGATAGATATGTAGCTATGAGTGGAACTCTTATGCATGAGTTCACTCATTATTTAAACCATTTTGGAGAAAATCCTAAAAGTCAAAATCAAGAAGAAGTAGAAGCAGAGATAGGAGCCATGTTATATGGTTCCTATTTTAATTTGGACATAAGTGGAAAGTATAAGTACATAGCTTTATGGAAAAGTAAAGATGTAAGATTAGATGAAGCATTTGATGTAGCTCTATCATCATTTGAAGAGTTGCTATATGGAAGTATGGATAAAAAAGGATTAATAGATTTAATAGAAGGAAAAGAGGAGGAGTAATTATGTTAAGCACAAAGAGAGTTATCAAAATATTAGAGAAATTAATAGAAGAGATGGAGAAAATAAATGTTAGAAAGGTGGTAAGTATATCACTGTCAGAAACTAACAGAAATATCCCTAAAGTTCCTAAAGCAGTAATTAAAGAAATGTTAGAGGAAGTAAAGCAAAAGAATAAGACTAATCTATCTATTGTGGATATCCCTAATGATGATTCAAGATACATATTCCAAGATATTTTAAATGGAAAGTTAGTAGTAAATAATTTAAGTAAAGAAG
>ENA-OWPD01000926-OWPD01000926.1-human-gut-metagenome-genome-assembly--contig:-NODE-926-length-27804-cov-9.971206_pt1 | contig 27804 bp, 29 predicted proteins | sample MGYA00248262_ERZ651842 | MGnify/ENA primary metagenome ERZ651842 (study PRJEB26924, sample SAMEA4378253) | human gut metagenome | biome: human gut; feature: human-associated habitat; material: faeces... | reverse complement strand
TTGCCTTTAGGGAAAGTTCCTTGTTGCGTAAATGGTGGTTGCTCATAACCGTATAACCTTTGTTCTTTTCCACGCGGAAAACTGCCATAGCTTCATCACTCCTTTGGTTGGATTTGTTACGCAGTAGAAACGCGGTTTTGAGGGAAAAGGTATCAACCCTTGCCGTTCTCATTTTCGCGCTCTAAGAGCCGCATAAATCAAGGCTTTGTTTGCCCTTACTGCGTAACATGAGGGCATAAAAAAAGCAGCGTTCCTGTTCTCCTGTGTAGGAGTGAGAAACGCCGCCTTATAGGTGGTGCTTATTTTATTTTTTCTTTTCGACGTGCCGCGTAAGGTGGTGTAGCGGTCTATCCGGCAGCCCGCAGGTGCTTTTTGCATATCAAGGCTCAATCCGTTAAAAGTAGTAAATGAGTAGTAAAATCAATTTGCAAACCTGCGAATATGCCCGTAAATCAAGCATTTTTCAAGACAATCAACTAATTTCTATCACAAATGTTATCATATTCCGGCTAGGAAATCAATATCAAATTAGGAAATATGAAAATTTTTTGTGTTAGATTGGAACGGACATATGGTTAAAGCAAATGAATCAAAATGGATTTAAAAAACATTCAAAATTAGATCTAAACAAAAGTGAAAGATAAAAGAGCCGTGCGGCAACGGTCCAGTTAACCGTGCCGCACGGTATCTGTTAGCATAAAAAGTCAAAATCAGGAAGGCAGATAGAACTTCGATGCTGGAAGATCTTGTCCCTGCAAAGCCCGTTTCCTTATCCCTGTCCTGTCACTCTGGATACTCCAGTCCCAGCACATCATAGTATTCGTTGGAAAATTTCATAATCGTGGGATCAAAGGCGGCCTGAAGGGCCTTGACCTGCTGATACGGAGCAGCGGGAGCCAGGTCAAAGGCCCTTGCTATCCTCTCCAGGGCTGTCTGTTTCCCAGCAAAAAATGTCTCACACCCAGGCCAGACAGCCCTCTTGTCCTCCTCCAACAGTTCCCGGAACCGTTCTTCCGTCAGCCACCAGATCTGGGAGAGGGGGTTGGCATCCCGGCAGTAGAGGACAAAGGACAAAAATTCCCGAAAATCTGTCGCTACTGGCAGGACATAGGTCCCCGGCTCCCCCATAGCGGGGTCCACGCAAAACACCCGCTCATCCCCGGGCAGAAGGACAAAATGGATACCGTCGCAGCCCAGCCTCCCTACCGGCTCGGCATTCATCGGAGTACAGAAATAAGGCTCCAAGGAAAGTCCGGGCTCCATCAAGCCAATACTTTCAAAGTCAATATCCAGAGCGCAAAAGCGCTTGAGATCGTCGCGGGTCATGGCTCACAGCCCCAGCTTCATGGATACCACGTTATCCACCATAGCGAGGGCGTTGTCCACCATCAGCGGGTCTTTGCCGCCGCCCATTGCGGAGTCAGGCTTGCCGCCGCCGGAGCCGCCGGCGATGGCGGACACCTGCTTGACGATGTCCCCCGCCTTTACGCCGGCCTTGACGGCCTCCTTGCCGCAGACGGCCAGGAAGGTAATCTTATCCCCGCTGACGGCGGCCAGCACGCCCACCACGCTGGGCTCCTTATCCCGGAGCAGGTCGCCCATCTTGCGCAGTTTCCCGGCGTCGGCGTCAGGAACGGTGGCGGTGAGCACCTTCAGACCGCCCACCTCATGGGCGGCAAAGAGGAAGCGCTCAGCTTCGTTGGCGGCCTCGCGGGCCCGGAATTTCTCCAGAGTGTGGTTCAGGTTCTTCATTTCGGACATGACCTGCTCCGCCTTCTCCCGCAGCTCGCCGGGCTTGGCCTTCAAGACGGCGGCGGCCTGGAACAGCATCTCCTGATTCCGGTTCATCACAGCCAGAGAGGCCCGGCCGGTGGTCGCCTCGATGCGGCGCACGCCAGAGGCTACGGAGAACTCGCTGCTGATGTGGAACACGCCCACCTTGGCGGTGTTGTCCAGGTGGGTGCCGCCGCAGAACTCCACAGAGTAGCCCTTACCCATGTCCACCACCCGGACCGTGTCTCCGTACTTCTCGCCGAACAGGGCGATGGCGCCCCGCTGCTTGGCCTGCTCAATGGGCATCTCCTCGGTGACCACGTCATAGCCGGACAGGACAGCCTCATTGACCATGGCGCTGACCTGGGAGAGCTCCTCAGCGGTCAGGGCGGAGAAGTGGGTGAAGTCGAAGCGGAGCCGGTCGGGCTCCACCAGGGAGCCGGCCTGGTGGACATGGTCGCCCAGGACCTTGCGCAGGGCGGCGTCCAGCAGGTGGGTGGCGGAGTGGGCACGCATGATGGCCTGACGGCGGTCGGCGTCCACCTGAGCCTGGACGGTGTCTCCCAGCTTGAGCACGCCTCCGGCCAGCTTGCCGGAGTGCATATACTTGCCGCCCTTGTTCTTCTGCACGTCAGTGACCTGGAAGGTTACGCCGCCCATGCACAGCGTGCCGTGGTCGGCGGTCTGGCCGCCCATCTCGGCATAGAAGGGGGTCTTGTCCAGCACGACGATGGCCTCCACGCCGGGCATCAGCTCCTCGGCCTGCTCATTTTCCACCACGATGGCCACGACCTTGGCGTCGGAGACGGTCAGCGTGTCATAGCCCATAAACTGGGTCTCGGGGACCTCCTTACCGAACTCCACGCCGGCCCAGCCCAGATCGCCCAGGGCCTCACGGGCCTTCCGGGCCCGCTGGCGCTGCTCGTCCATCTGCTTGTGGAACTCAGCCTCGTCCAGCGCCATGCCCTGTTCCTCCACCATCTCCAGGGTCAGGTCCATGGGGAAGCCGTAAGTGTCGTACAGCTTGAAGGCGTCCGCACCGGAGAAGGTCTTTTCCCCTTTGGACTTGTGCTCCTCCAGCATATCGTGGAAGATCTTCAGACCGCCGTCGATGGTCTTGGCGAAGTTCTCCTCCTCCACCCGGATGACCTTGGTGATATAGTCCTGGCGCTCCCGCAGCTCGGGGTAGTGGCCCTCGTTCTCGTGGACGACGGTGTCACACACCTTGTACAGGAAGGGCTCGTTGACCCCCAGCAGCTTGCCATGGCGGGCGGCCCGGCGGAGCAGGCGGCGCAGGACGTAGCCCCGACCCTCGTTGGAGGGGAGGACTCCGTCGCAGATCATAAAGGTGGCGGAGCGGATGTGGTCGGTGATGACCCGGAGGGAGACGTCGGTGGCATGGCTCTGGCCGTAGCTGGCCCCGGTGATCTCAGTGACTTTTGCAGTGATGTTCATCACGGTGTCCACATCGAACAGGGAGGGGACGCCCTGGCACACGGCGGCCAGGCGCTCCAGGCCCATGCCGGTGTCGATGTTTTTCTGCTTCAGCTCAGTGTAGTGGTTTTCCCCGTCGTTGTCGAACTGGGAGAACACCACGTTCCAGACCTCCATATAGCGGTCGCAGTCGCAGCCCACGGTGCAGCCGGGCTTGCCGCAGCCATACTGGGGACCGCGGTCATAGTAGATCTCGGAGCATGGGCCGCAGGGACCGGAGCCGTGCTCCCAGAAGTTGTCCTCCTTGCCGAACTTGAAGATGCGCTGGGCGGGGATGCCGATCTCCTCGTTCCAGACCCGGAAGGCCTCGTCATCGGCGGGGGTGGTCTCATTGCCGGCAAAGACGGAGGGGTAGAGCCGCTCCGGGTCCAGGCCCACCCACTCCGGGCTGGTCAAAAATTCCCAGGCCCAGTGGATGGCGTCCCTTTTGAAGTAGTCGCCGAAGGAGAAGTTGCCCAGCATCTCAAAATAAGTGCCGTGGCGGGCGGTCTTGCCGATGTTTTCGATGTCGCCGGTGCGGATGCACTTCTGGCAGGTGCAGACCCGGTGGCGGGGGGGCTCCTTCTCGCCGGTGAAGTAGGGCTTCATGGGGGCCATGCCGCTGTTGATGAGCAGCAGAGAGGCGTCGTCCTGGGGCACCAGGGAGAAGCTGGGCAGGCGGAGGTGCTCCTTGCTCTCAAAGAAAGCCAGGAACATCTCCCGTAACTCGTTCAGTCCAAAGGGTTTGGGATCGCGCATGGGTATTACCTCCATATCAAGTAAAGTGTGAATTGAACTTGGATTTGCTTCGCGTGGATATGCCGGGGATCAGCGCTTGGAGACCTCCAGGCCGATCAGCTCCATCTCCGGGTCAAAGGCCACCCGGAACATGACGCTGTCCTTGGTGTATTTGCAGTAGATGACGGCGATGCCGTGGGGCTCAGGCTCCTGGCTGCCGGTGACCAGGGTGTCGTCCAGCTTGCGGTACTGGCCCGCCTTCTCTGTGGCGGTCTCCACCTGGGTCTGGATCTGTTCGGCCGTCAACCCCTCCCGAATATCTGACCGGAACTGCGCCAGCACGGCGGAGTAATCCCCGTCGGTCAGCTGCTGCACGACTGCCTCGCCGGCGGCGAGGACGGCATCCTCCTCCATTCCATCCGGGAGCGGTTTCCCCTTACAGCCAGCCAGCATCAGCACACACAGGGCGGCAGCCAAGGCTGCGGCCCAACGCTTTTTTCTCATGGTTCTCCTCCTTCCAGCATCAGCTCTGCCGTGGAAAACAGGGCGGCCCGCCCAGCCAGCAGGACCCGGTCCCCCTCCAGGCGGCAGTACAGCGTGCCGCCCCGGGGAGAGGCCTGCCGGGCGGTCAGCTCCCGCTTTCCCAGCCGCTGCGCCCAGTAGGGGACGATGTGGCAGTGGCCGGAGCCGCACACCGGGTCCTCGGGAAGACCCATCTTGGGGGCAAAGGTGCGGGAGACACAGTCGTACGCCGTCCCGGTGCCGGGGGCGGTGACCTGCATCAGGGCGCCCTTCAGTGCCTTCACCTTGTCCAGGTCGGGCTTCAGCTCCATCACCGTGCGCGGGTCGTCAAAGACGCACACCAGGTCCCGTGCCCGCCAGACCTCCCGGGGGCGGGCCCCCAGGGCGTCAACGATCTGGTCGGTGACCTCCAGCTGCTTGAGGGGGTAGGCGGGAAGATCCAGTTCAAACAGCTCGCCCCGCCTCCGGACGGTGAGGGGGCCGCTGAGCGTCTGGAAGTGGAGCGCCTCCGCCTCCGGCTCCACAAACCGGCAGATGGCATAGGCGGCCGCCAGGGTGGCGTGTCCGCACAGGGATACCTCACCGCTGGGGGCGAACCACCGCAGATGCCAGTCCGCCCCCTTCCGGACGGCGAAGGCCGTCTCCGGCAGGCGGTTTTCCCGGGCAATGGACAGCATCTGCTGGCCGCCGGGCCAGGTCTCCGGCAGACACACCGCGGCCGGGTTTCCCTCAAAGACCCGGTCGGCAAAGGCGTCCACCACATATTGTTTCATCGCTGCACAGACCTCCTTGCTGAAAAAAGCGCCCCTGAGCCGGTTCCCGATGCAGGAAGCCGGCTCAGGGGCGAAAGAATTTCTTCCACGGTACCACCCTGATGATCCCCATGGGGGATCCCTCGTTGTCATCCCAGGTAACGGGGATGGGCCGTCCCGGTCGTCCCGGGCCGCTCCGGAGTGGCCTGTGCCGTTCGCCTGCCGGGGGCTCTCACCCTCCCCCCTCGCTGCGGGCCGCTTGCGGCAATTTGCTCCATCTGCGCGTTTAACAGAGATATTCTATCATAATTTATCCGCTTGTCAAGGGCGGCTTGGAACGATCCGGCGGAAGGCCTGGAACCATCCGGCGGAAGCATTGTGCGAAAAAACCAGCAAAAAAAGGTTGACATCCGGGCGGCAGTGTGGTAATATAACCAAGTCGCTGAGAAACAGCGCAGTTCAACCACTTGCGCGAGTGGTGGAATTGGTAGACTCGCTGGCTTCAGGTGCCAGTGCTCGCAAGGGCGTGCGGGTTCGACTCCCGCCTCGCGCACCATCGGAGTATCCTTTGGGATACTCCGATTTTTTATTATGAAATTGTTCTGTAATAGTTTTACAAAAACGTGCAACTTTTGGCCTATTTTCCCCTATTTATGAAGAATGATTTTCTTGTTCTTTTAAAGGGGAATAACTATTGTACTATAAGCGATGTTTCAGTACAATACAAAAGGGTGCAGGACTACCAAGCTGGGTCAAATAGACGCATCATTCAGAAGGCAAAACTCACTGTGTGGAATGCTTGAGGTCGGATGGTTGTTGGTTTCAAAAAGAAAAAGCTCCGCCTTGTCCGCACCATCCATACCGCCACTGCACTTTAGAGCCAATTTCCTATGCAGTGGTTTTGATGGATACAACATCATATAGCGATTACAGTAAATTCGATCCATACTTATTTGATCCCAGAAATTACTATAAGTACGGAAAGAACAAGTATGCCAGTAAGGGTGTTCATAAAGGTATGCAGGGGTGGATTTGCGATGAACGCAATATTGAGAACGGTTGGCTTGTCAATTTTCCTCAATACGGTGAAAAGGATGATATTGCAACAATAGCAATTCAAGAAGAAGACCTGCATCTGCTTCCAGATGGAATGCATGCTGTTGTGAATGAGGAGATTAAGGCACAGTTTGATGCATTGGAAAATAGAAAAAGGTGGGGGATGTTTCCGACTATATGGTTTGAGTGTATAAAGCATCCTGCTGGCTGCTTGAAATCGTTGATATTACCGGGTCTTCACAATCCTTTGATGACACTCGGACCAAAAAGAAAGACACGGCATAAAGGCACCCCCGCAAAAGGACAACAAAAAACCGATTTTGCGCATCAGCGAGGAAGGGTCTGTGGAAATCCGCAGGCCCTTCTTCTTGCGCATATCAGAAGAGGGCGCAGACAGTCGATTGGCTGTCCGCGCCCCTGCTATTTGAGAAGTGTTGAGAAAAATGATCTCTCGATATAAGAAAGATCTCTTATGATTTTTATTTTTCTACCAAAAAATCACACTTATTTTTGGTGAGCCATTATTGCTCAACGACTCCATTTGGGTCTGAATCTGTCTAGATTGACAGGTTGGCATCGGCGTGCTATACTACTGTTTGGAAAACATATGTTTTATGAACAGTAGTTAGTGTAAAGGAGGAGTCAACGGTGAACAAGACAAAGAAAGCCTTTCTCCGGCGGCTGAGATGGGCGCTGTTCTGGCGTCTGCCCAGCGGGGAGACGCGCGCCATCGTGGAGGATTACAGCGGCTTTTTCGACGACCGCATGGCCGAAGGCAAAACGGAGGCCGAGGTCTGCCGGGAGTTCGGCGCGCCGACAGAGGTGGCGCGGGCGATCCTGCGCGAGTCCGGGCGGCGAACGCAGCCGCTGGGCTTGCTGATCATTGTGTGGGTGCTGCTGGCGGGGTTTCTCAACTGGTGGTGGACATGGCAGACCTTCCAATTTTCCAACTCGGGTTATTTCTGGTTCTATATTGTGGAGTTTCTGCTTATCCCAGTACTGTGGCTGTGCTGGCGCAAGGAACTGGACGTGAGAAAAGACAATCTGCCGCACCCTGGGCGCTGGTGTATTGCGGCCTTTGGCATCCCGGCGGCCGCTTGGGCAGTGTTTTATGGCTACTACGCCTGGTGTATGCTAGTCTTTGTGCCGCAGTGGCAGGCGCTCCCTCCCGAACAGCAGACTGCCGAGGCCGGGGCCGGGATCGGCGTAGTCATCGGAACGCTGAAGGAGGAGGGCTCACTGCTGGTGCTAGTGATGTTGGCGTTGCTGATGGTGCGCACTTGGCGGGAGGGCAGCTCCCGGCCATTGACCGGTGCGGCCTGGTGTATGGGCTGTCTTTGTTCCATGTCTCGGATGTTTGCGTTTTCAACCTGGCTGGACGTGGACGCGATGCCGTTCTCGCCGTATTCCGCCTTGCTGATCCCGCTGGCTGTCTTGCTTGTCGTGGGATTGGGCGGTGCGGCGCTGACCGCCCTGCTCATCCGGAAGGGAGGCCGCCATGGACGCCCAGCTTAAACGCGGCGCGCTGGAGCTGTGCCTGCTGTCCGATGTGGCTAAGCAGGAGCAGTACGGCTACGACATCATCAAGCGGCTCCGGCAGTCCTTTCCCGATGTGGAGGAGAGCAGTTTTTACGCCATCCTCCGCCGCCTGCATCGGGAGGGTTCTCTGGAGCAGTTTTCTGGTGAAACCTCCGGCGGTCCGCCCCGGAAATATTATCGAGTCACACCTCAGGGGAGAAAAAAACTGGAGGAGCAGACGGCGGATTGGAAGATGCTGGTCGCTATTGTAGCGAGATACTTGGAGGGCCTGTGATCTTCCACATTATATCATGAGACAGATGTCTGTGCAGATAGGCCACATAGGTCTCGCAGGTTTTGGCATACGTGATGATGCCCGGTTTGAGGCGGACGGGTGGGGCTTCCGCTCGTCGGTGTATCTGAGTGTGTGACCATTCTTTGTGCGGTGAGGCAGCAAATCATGCTCCGCTGCGCAAGGCTTCGCCGCCCCTGGCGGCGGTGAAACGCCCGCCCTTCAGGGCGGGCGTTTCACGCAAGCATAGCGTTTTGATGTCAAAACGCGCTTGCAGGGGAAAACCCCTGACCCCAATGCCGCCTGCGGGCGGAACTTTCCGGCAAGGTTGCCGAAAAGTTTTCGGAAGATTTTCCACGCAAGATCGGGTTTGACAAAATTGTCAAACCCGATCTCATTGGAACATTTGGCAATTCCGGCGGCAGTCCATTGCGCTGAAAATCGGGTTCGGCAACCTTGCCGGACCCGATTTTTACCTGCATGAGGATGTCGTTTTTTCAATAAACTGTCTACATGATTGGGTACATTATAATCCGTACAAGGGTGTCCATGTTAGCACCCTGGAGGTCAAGAAATCCAGGGCAGGGTGCATCATGAGACCCCCATTTTTCTTTTTTAATGCGGACACAGACTGTCCGCATTATCTGTTAGGATGGGTGCGAAAACCGGGGATGGCCCTGGAGCCGTCTCCCGAGAGGAGGAGCAACATGAACACACAAAGACACCGCACCTGCATCCGGATGAGCCAGGAGGAATACGACCTGCTGAAAGAGAAAAGCAGGGCTGCCGGACTGTCCGCCAACGCCTGGCTGATGAGAGAGCTGGAGCGAAACCGCCCCATGATCTATCGGGAGGAGGAGACGAGAGCGGCAATCGCCTTTGCGGATGAGGCTGGCCGGGACATCAACGCCGTGGCCAGGGCATTCAACAGCGGCTGCGGCACCGCCCAGCAATTGGGCTTTTCCGTCCAGCGGCTGGCCCAGGTGGTGGAGCAATTCCGGCAGGTGAGAAAGCTGGGGTACCCCTATGCGGCATAAACGCAGGCCACGCCCACCTATGCGGAACAACAGCTGTTCTCTGTCCGTCCGCATGACGGAGGAACAGTACCAGCGGCTGTACCGCTATCTGGTCATCACCAGACTGCCGGTCACAACTTATTTCCGTAAGCTGATCAAGGAGGCCACGATCCACGCCCGAATGCCCAGGCAGAAGCTGGACCCGCATCCCGCCGTGAACCATATCTACTCCAACATCCGGCAGATCGCCCGCTGCCCAAGGGCCAGAGAACTTGCCCCGGAGCAGATCGCGCAGCTGGAGTTTCTGGCGGACAAGCTTTGCGAGGAATGCTTTCTTCTCTCCACACAGCAATAGCCCTTGTAAGGCCATAGGAGGCCCCGTGTGGCCTCTCAGGCCCAGCGTAGGGATAGGTACTGGGCGCTTTCAGCCGAATTGTCAGGAGCGTCACTTTTATGTCACAGGAGCAGAAAATCGCCTTTGACAATAGTGTCAAAGGCAATCCGCGGGAGGAGCGGAATATACCACAGAGTCGGGAGACCGCTTTTGATGATATCGTCAAAAGCGCTGCTCTGGAAGGTTTGGCAAGGTTGCCAAACCTTCCAGAGCAGAGATGGAGGAAACGAAAATGTCAGAAGAACAAAAGAGCAAAGTTCAACAGGTAACCGTGGAACGCCTTCAGTGCTCCCATGGGCAGCTCATCCAGGTGGTGTCCGTGTTCCCGGTACAGGGCAGCGCCACCCCGGAGGACAAGCTGAAAGCCCTCATCGACCTGGACGCGCAGCAAGGAAAGCTGTGTGCCTAAAGGGCTGGACATTCCCCAGGCTTTGGGGTATTGTGTAGGCGCGATGCGCTGAAACGGTTTGACGAGAAAAAAGGAGGGCTGTATGAAACAGTCAAACCAGAATGAGATCACCGCCCTGTACTGCCGTCTCAGTCAGGATGACGGGGCGGACGGAGAGTCCAACAGCATCCAGAACCAGCGGAATATCCTGGAGAGGTATGCACGGGAGCACCGCTTCCCCAACCCCCGCTTTTATGTGGATGATGGCTATTCCGGAGGCAGCTTTGCTGGGGTTAGATAGCGATACTTTTTACATCTACCATGTTGCGGCGGTCATGGTTGACAACTTGCGTCGGCTCCTGCTCGGTATCAACCTGTCCGACAAAGCTATAATGGATTTCGATTTTCCGGGTGTTGGTTTCCCGGTCTAATTCATGTATCAAAATACGGTCGATAAACTCATGGACGTTTTCATAGGTCAATTCCTGTATGTCGCTGTATTTCCCGACAATCTGAATAAACCTTGATATATCCCTTTTTCGCTCGGTAACGGTTGCGATCTGCTGTTGTAACTCGTCTATCCTTGCGGCAAGGGATTTCTTTTCGTCCTCATAGCCGGAAGTTAGAAACACAAACCGTTCATCTGTCAGTCTGCCTAATGCGTTGTCCTCATACAGCTTGCGGAAAAGCGTGTCAAGTTCGGTCATACGCGCCTGTGCTTTGAAAAGTTCCTTTTGCTGCTGCGCTAATGCCTTTCTCGCTTCCATGTCGCCGTACTCGGTAGCTTTACAGATAAAGTCCTGTTCGTGTTCCTTAACATACCGCAAAACCCGCCGCATATCTTCCAGCACTAAATCAAGAAGTACGTTTTTGCGGATATAATGAGAGGTACACTCGCTGCCTGTCCTTGCCCTGTTGCGCCATGCGCCGCAAGAATAGGAAAACTTGCGCGGCTCGATATTTACGCCCTGTTGGTAATACATCTTATGTCTGCAACCAGCGCAAAACAGCAAGCCGGAAAAAATATCAATCTCCGCTGCTTTTGTCGGGCGGTGGCGGGTAGCAATCCGCTTTTGCGCAAGTTCAAAGGTTTCCTCGTCAACAAGCGGCTCATGGGTGTTTGGGAAGAAATAGCGTTGTTCTTCTTCGTTCTTCCGGGTCTTTTTCGACTTGTAGGATACCTTGTGAGTTTTCGCGGTTATGGTATGCCCTAAATATTCCTGCCTTGCTAATATGTCATAGAGCGTTTTGTCCGGCCAAGTATAGGGGGCGATCATTGCCCGCTGATACCGCGCCTGTCCTGTACGCTGATAGCGCAACGCTCCAATCGTCAAGACTTTGTTTTCCGCAAGCCATTTTTGGATTTCGCACATACGCACGCCGCTAACAAACATAGCGAAAACCTGTTTGACAATCGGCGCGGTTTCCGGGTCGGGTATAAGGTGGTGGCGGTTGTTCGGGTCTGGGATATAGCCGTATGGATATTCCCCGTTGACGCGCTCGCCTTTTTGCGCCTGTGCCTGTTTAACTGCGCGGATTTTCTTGCTTGTGTCGCGGGCGTAAAACTCGTTAAACCAGTTCCGCAAGGGGGTAAACTCGTTATCCTCCCGCGCTGTGTCAACTCCGTCGTTGATCGCGATATAGCGTACTCCGTTTTCGGGAAATACAATCTCTATGAGTTCGCCCGTTTTCAGATAGTTTCTGCCAAGACGGGAAAGGTCTTTGGTAATGACCGTCGCCACTCGTCCGGCTTCCACTTCCTGCAACATCGCTTGCAGCCCCTCGCGCTCAAAACTCACGCCGGAAAATCCGTCGTCCACAAAAAACTTTGTGTTCAAAAAATGGTGTTCGTCCGCATAGCGTTGAAGTATCATTTTTTGGTGCTGTATGCTTCCGCTTTCTCCGGCTTGCATATCCTCTTGACTTAAACGGCAGTAAAGGGCGGTGATTTTATTCGACTGTAACATTAGTCCTCCTTTCCGACAGCCGAATAAACAGGTATAATGTGTTGCTATCATTATACCATATCCCGCCGCCTAATGCACTACTCGGACGCTAAAAATCCCGGATTTCCGGGCTTTTTCTGCAAATCCTTTACAATGAGTTTCTCAATCTTTTTATGGATTGTATCGGTTGCCTTTTCACTCGGCAACGCTTGAACAAGATAGGTGATTTTCCCTATTTTGCGTTCGGTTGTAATTGTCTGTTTTTTATCCATTAGAAAAACCTCCTTTTCCTGTATGGATAAACTATATTCGTCAAAAGGCAAAAACGGGCGGTTGTTAGCTGCAACCTCACGGGAGTTTCACCCCGGCCCATGCTTATGGGTGCGCCGCGCAATACTTTGAGGGTGTTCAACGCGGGAGTATCATTGTGCCGCCTTGTATGTCGTCGCCCACAAGCTGCTAAACCTGTTTTACGGCGCGGTAGTTCTCGCTCGGCTTTTCCCCTATGGGGAAAAGCTGTCATGGCGTACCCGCCGACTGGCTCGGTACAGACGGAATGTACCCGTTTGCCTGTTATGCTGCGCACCAAAGGCCGCTTTCTTTGTCAAAGAACAATAGGCTTTGTCGGCCTGCAAAAGCACATCAACAGCGGATATGCTTTTGCGGAACGACAAATAGCCCATAACGGGAAGCGTGGAAAGGGGACACGCTCCCCGCATGGGCTAAAAGATTATCCTACATGAAAAGCAAGGGTGCGGGTAATAAGGCGCACTTGCAGCCTGTTACGCATTTCCTCGTCCACATAGGAATAGGTATTGCCCGCGTCGTCTTTCAGCGTGCGGGTACAAAGTTTCGCTATGTAACCCTCGTAGTGCTTCAAGATCGCGCACATGGCGGTTGTGTCGCCGTTTGCCGCTGCGGAAATGACAGGGAACGGCAACAGATTTTCAGACTTCCTAACGGTATTCATCATCTGCTTTTCCCTCCAAATACTGTTTGATTTTCGCAAGCGCGGATTTCCTGTGCCGGAAAACCGTCGTGCGTACAACATTCAGCAGTTCGCCAATTTCCGCGTCGCTCATATCCAAGAAGTAGGACAAAAGGATAATGTCGCGTTTCCTTTCGGGCAAAGCGTTAAGGGCTTCGGCAAGCAGTTCATTTTTGACGAGTACATCAAAGCCGGACACTTGAAAACGGAAATAATCGCTTTCGTATTCGTCCGTTGTGAAAAGCTGCGCGAGTTCGCTTTCGCTCAAATCCGAAAAAGTAACTTCGCGTGCTGCGCGTTTCGCAAGAGTGCGGCGGTGGCTTTTCGCTTCGCCGACCAAAGTTTTCTTTGCTAATGCGTCGTACTGATGTTGTATTCTTTCCTTGTCGGAAGAAGATAGCTCCATAGAGTTCACCTCCTTCCCGCGTGGAGTAGAGGACGGGAGTTAAGGGCTTGTCCTCTCTGCCCCTTTCGCTCCGTACCCGTTCGGGAGATGGCTCTTGAGTGCGCTTTTCAGAAAAAAGTTGAAAAAAGCAAAATGCGCCCGTCCGCAAGACGCGGACGGGCGCAAAGGAAATGTAAGCAGTAGCTAAATGTATTGACAGTTCACATTCATAGCCGGAATATCCCGCTTGCGGAGCATAGCTTTTTTTGACCGCAAAGCATTAGGCGGGTTACAGTAAATAAAAATGGACACGGCGATACCTCCCCGATACCGCCGTATCCTTAAAAAAGGGCGACTTTAATACACTACCCGCAATCCATTCTATAATAGGGAACAGCGGCTTTTGCGCAATATTAAATAAAAAAGCCGATAACACATAGGTTTTTTGACCTAATGCGTTATCGGCTCTGCGTCTATGCGTCTGGCACTTTTAATCATTTTTTTTTGAATTTATTATATGTGTTAGCTAACTGTCCACAAGCCGCGTTAATCTCTCTGCCATGAGAAACTCTCATAGTAACTTCAAGTCCTGCTTGCTCTAATTGATGTTTGAATGCAACTATTTCCCGTTTCTGTGGTGCTTTAATTCTTGAATTGCTTGTTGGGTTGTATTGTAACACGTTAATCATAACTTTTTTGCCCCGAAACCATTTTGCAAGTTGTCTTACATCTGAGGGCCGGTCATTTATACCCGGTAAAAGCAAATACGCAAAGACAATTTTGCGATTATGCCTTTCAGAATAGGATAAGGCTTGCTTAACAACATCTTCAATAGCATATATGCGCATGTGAGGAATAATACGATTTCTTGCAGATTGTGTTGCTGCGTGTAAAGATATTGTCAACTGAATTTTAAGATGTTCCTCGCGCAATTTTTTTAATTGATCGACCGGACCAACTGTTGATATGGTAATGCCGTCGGTTGGAAAGTTGAGCCCATATCTATCTCGGAGAATATGGATTGCTTTTATCAAGTTGTCATAATTGAATAAAGGCTCTCCCATACCCATAAAAACGATACGGTTTACTTTTCGACGCAACAATATAATCTGTTGTACGATTTCTGACGATGTTAGATTACGAACAAAGCCATTTCGCCCGGACTCACAAAAAATACAACCAACAGGACAACCGACTTGTGTGCTCACGCAAACAGTTCCACCATCTCGCCGCTTGATAAAAACCGTTTCAATGTATTTGTTGTCTTTCAGTTCGTAAACATACTTTTCAGTATCACTGCTTTTGCAAATATTTTTTACCAACATTGATAGATTTTTTTTGCGTGGTAATTGCTTATATAATTCTTCATATAAGGCTTTTGCTTCATTCTCGCCAATAACTTCCGACATTTCTTTGTAAGTAAATCCGTATGGATCATTCCGTACTTCCGCAGGCGTATATTTAGGTAAACGTTTCATTTTTATATCCTTTCTTCTAAATAATAAAAGTTTGTTTTTCTGTATTTTTGATTACAATCTCTAATTTTTCTACATCAATGATATGCGTCAATTTGCATTTAGGGCAGAAAAGAGGAAAATCTTTTAATACAGTATTATGAAATACTTGAACTCTCGTCTTTCCGTTACAAATCGGACATTTTATCCAATATTTTTTAAGCATTATATTTCACTCGTCCTTTTTACACAAAAAAATGCAGGTCAATCCTCAACATGAGCATTGACCTGCATTTATAATGCACAGAGCAGTACAACAAAACTAAGGCATAGCTTGCACTATGTCTATACTATATCTATACGTCGTTAGTTTTTTGTATAGCATCCGCAAAATAAGCATGACAAAAAAGCCCATGTTGAAAATGGGAAAATCCTTTTTTTCAATGCTTATCTAATACGCATGCTATGCAACATAAACGCCGCCTCCTTTTACATAAATTTTATTTTATCAGAAAATCAGTCTACTGTCAATACACAACAGGAAGTATTTAACCTAATGATATGAATTGTGTGGACATATCCAAAAAGAAAGGTGAACTGTAAAATGTAACAGGGTGAATGAAAATGGCAAAAAGACCCGTACCATTGTACGACTTTAAGGCTTTCGGGGCAGCTATAAAAGCCGCGAGAAATGAATACGGCGAGAGCCGCAAAAAGGTAAGCGACGAGTTATATATTTCCCCGCGCTACCTTGCGAATATCGAGAACAAGGGACAACAGCCGAGTTTACAGGTATTCTATGACCTTGTAACCCGGTATCATATTTCGGTAGATCAATTTTTCTTCCCGAACAGCAATGCGGAGAAATCCACCGGGCGGCGGCAGCTTGACGCGCTGCTGGACGGTATGAGCGATAAAGGCATACGGATTGTAACCGCAACAGCAAGGGAGATAACGGAAGTCGAAAAAGCAGAGGATTAACCTCACAATATGAGAAATCGGGAGATTGCAGCGCATGGCGGCTGCAATCTTTTTTTGCGTCCAAAATCAAAGGAACGCGCAACAAATACCGCCTTTCGGTGGGGGTATGGAGTAGATAGCAAGCACAGCAAACGAGTACCCGTTTGCGGAAAATGCTTGTTGGGATAATCCCAAACCCTTATACCGAAAGGCGGTGCGGAAATGGAAAACCGAAAGAGAAATATACAGATGAAGTTTTACGTTACGGAAGAAGAAAAGCGGCTGATCGACGAGAAGATGAAGCAGCTTCCCATAAAGCAGTATGGGGCATACTTCCGTAAAATGGCGATAGACGGGTATATTCTTGTCGTTGACCGAAGCGACACAAAAGCATATATCCGGGAACTGCAAGCGGTGAGCCGGAACATCAACCAAATTGCAAAACGCGCCAATGCGACGGGGACGGTTTACAGGCAGGATATAGAGGACATTAAAAAGGCGGTGGACGAGATATGGCGGTTACAAAGACGCACCCTATTAAATCAACCTTAAAGGCTGCGATAGACTATATCTTAAATCCCGAAAAGACAGACGGGAAGCTGCTTGCGTCCTCTTTCGGCTGCGGGCTGGAAACCGCCGATATTGAGTTTGCATGGACGCGGGAAGCTGCCGGAGATCGCGGCACACATTTAGGGCGGCACTTGATACAATCCTTTGCGGTGGGAGAAACCACACCGGAAGAAGCGCACAAAATCGGCATGGAACTTGCCGGGGCGGTATTAGGCGGCAAGTATGAGTTTGTTTTGACAACTCACGTCGATAAAGACCATCTGCATAATCACTTGATTTTTAACTCGGTCAGCTTCGTTGACTACAAAAAGTACCATTCCAACAAACAAAGCTATTACCATATCCGGCGCACCAGCGACAGGATATGTAAAGAGCATGGGCTATCCGTCGTCGTGCCGGGACAGGACAGAGGGAAAAGCTATGCGGAATATACCGCCGAAAAGCAAGGTACAAGCTATAAAGCCAAGCTGAAAACGGCGATAGATAACCTCATTCCCCGAGTGAAAGATTTTGACGAACTGCTGCGCCGCTTGCAGGAAATGGGATATGAAATCAAACAGGGCAAATACATTTCTTTCCGCGCCGCCGGACAGGAACGGTTTACCCGCACAAAGACGCTCGGCGCGGCCTATACGGAAGAAGCGATAAAGGAGCGTATCAAGGGCGTGTATGTTGCCAAAACAAAAACGCTGCGGGAAGATAAAAAAATCCGGCTTGTCGTTGATCTTGAAAACAGTATCAAAGCCCAACAGTCGGCGGGCTATGAACGGTGGGCGAAAATCCATAATCTGAAACAGGCTGCTAAAAGCATGAACTTCCTAACCGAAAATAAGATTGAGTATTACAGCGAACTTGAAAGCAAAATCGCGGATATTATGACCGCCCATGACGCGGCGGCAAAGGCGGTTAAGGAAGTGGAACAGCGTATGTCTGATTTGTCGCTGCTTATCAAGCACACCACCACATACCGACAGTTAAAACCGATTTACGATGAATACCGAAAATCGCCGGACAAGGAAAAGTATCTGCGGGGACATGAAAGCGAAATTATCCTGTTTGAAGCTGCGGCAAGGGCATTAAAGGAAATGCAGATAAAGAAGCTGCCCGATCTCGCCGCGCTGCGCAAGGAGTATAGAAGCTTAAACGACAGGAAAACCAAATTGTATGAAGATTATCGGCAAGCCAAGAAGCAAATGCAGGAATACGGCGTTGTCAAAAAGAACGTCGATAGTATTCTTTACCCGTCCCAAAGCAGGGCGCGGGAGCAGGAGCGATAAGGCGCAAAACATGGGGTGGCAAGTGGAATGTTAAGGGCTGAAAACGCCTGTGTTTCTGCGGCTTCCAGCGCATGAAAACGACATAGACGATAAAGTATATTCAAACCCGCAAAAACGGCTTTCTAATTGTCCACGCAAGGACAAAAAAAGAACAGGGGCGCGGTGCCGGAAATCGGCAACCGCGCCCCTGTTCTCTATGGGCTATTCCTCGTCGGTCAAGATAAACTCCCTTTCGGAAAACTCGCTGTCCGTCATGGCTTGCAGCTTGTTCACCGCTGCGGCGGCAAGCTGGCGCATATCCTCGTCCATGTAGGGCATGGCGGCAAGGATATTTTCAAGCGTTGTTTCCCGGCTGTCCTCGGCGTAGATCGCAACAATGTTTTCTTCCTCAATGGTAAAGCGGGTATTCATGCTATCAAACCTCCAAATCCTTTTTATGCTCTTTCTGTTTATCTTTCGGCTGCTGCGCCGCCTGTTTCTTGTATTCGTCCAGCTTCTTCAAAATGGACGGTTTTTTCTGCGGCTGTTCCCGTTTCTCGGCTTTTACCGCTTTTGCAAGGTCGGTAACGGAAATCGCTTCCCCCGCCTTTGCCCGCTGCTCAAAATCCGCGACGGTGGGCGTTTGCGGCGTATTATTGATAAGCCCGTCAAAATTGTTGTCGTTCTGCTCTATGGTGTCCTCGACGTGCTTTAAGGGATTATCCCGCTGCGGCTGCTCGGCGGCTATGGCATAAGCCTGTGTGCCATTTCCCATAATGAGATACTTCCCGTCCTCCGACGCATGATGAAAACCAAAGCCCGCCGCTTCGATCTGTTCACGGCTCATATCGGTAATATGAAAATTGCCCCTCGGCGTTCTAACGGTTTCACCCGTCAAAAGGCTGTCGGGGGTCGCTTCCGGCTGCTGCTTTTCAAGCTGCCCGTCCTTGTAGGAATATCCTTGCGCCGCGATTGCTTCAAGGGTCTTGCCCGTAACGTCGCCATAAATCCGCTTGTCTGCGTCAACCAGCATTTGCAAAGTGTCTTGTACGGTGTCGGACAAGGCTTGCTGCTGTTCGGGCGGCAGCTTGTCAAATACGGGGGTCTGCTGCTCCTGCAAAAACTCCGGCACTTGCTGAAAACCGATACTGTCTACATAGTGGGCGGTGTCCTCGTCGTTCTGATGAAGCACAACAATGTCGGAAACGGAAAGGCTATGCCCCTTAAAGTCGGCGGGGTGGTCGATATTAAACCTTTCCCAAATGTCGCCCAGCGTCATATCCTTTGTAAGCGGTGCAGTATAGACGAGTTCATAATTTACCCGGTCAATGGTAAGTCCAGCCGCTTGCAGACGGTCATAAGGCTCAAAGCGCAAGTCCCTTGTTTCGTCCCCGCGCTTTAACTGATAAATGGAAAAGGTATCGCCCTGCTCCTGCTCGGCTTGCCGCTGCTGCTGCAACTCGGTAAAATGCCCCTCAATCTCGGTAATGAGTTCCTTTGCGGTGGTCTGTATTGTTTCAAGGGACGCTTTTAACTCGGTCATTTCCTTGCCGCTGCTCCAACCAGCCACATAGCCGAAAGAGTAATCGGAAGTATCAAGGCCGAAATGCTGGCAAACCGTATAAGCGACGCTTTCCGCTTCTACCTCGCAGGTATGGCGGTCAACGCGGTTTTGCTGCTCCGGCGGGGCGTTTAAGTCTACGTCGTGCAGCTTCGCATGGGCGATTTCGTGAATGGCGGTCTTTACCGCCTGTAATTCACTCACGCCCTCTTTGATTGCAATACGCTTGTCGGTCAAACTGAAATACCCATTTGCGCCGTTTGTGATCTGCTCAAATGCAATCGGGACGGGGGACGCTTTTTCAAGGGCGGCGAAAAAATCCTCGTACTGCTCCACATCGGCAAGCAGCGGTTTAACGGAAAGGTCGGGAAACTCCTTGCCCTCGGTCTGCGAAATATCAAAGACGGTTATAACCTTAAAGGCGGGGACGGTGATTTCCTTTTCTTCCTTTACCACTTTTCCCTCGCGGTCAAGCATGGGCTTTCTCGTTTCGGGGTCGATTTTATCAACCAGCTTTTTCACCTTGTAGGGCGCGGGGGCAAAGATTTTAATGCCTTTCTCGCCTTTCTTTACATGGCGGTCAAACTCCTTTTCCCATTGACGGAAGCCCATTACCAAATTGCCGCCCTGCATAGCAATTAGGATAGTGTTATTCAAACTATAATCATGGAACTTTGACATAGCGGTTAGAAACTCTTTGTAGCGGTCGCTGTCAAAAATCGCCTGTACGCCCTGTTCCAAACGCGCGGTGATCTCCTTTACCTTTTCGGCGGGCTTTTCGGAAGTAAGGATAATGGGGACGACGGGGCGGGGCTGCTGCGGCTCTGCGGCCTGTGCGTCTGCTTGCTGCGTTTCGGCTGCGTCCATATAGGCTTTGTCCTGTTCGCCGCGCTCCGGCTGCGGGTAACTCATAATGCGGTATTCTTCCGGCACTTCGCGCCCCTCAAACTGCCGTTCCCACTCGTCGCCGCTTTCCACGATATAGCCGTACTCGGTAAACGCGCCTTTTTCCTGCGCGGCAGCGTTCCTGCCAAAAGTAGAAAGGTCAATGCCGCCTTTCCATTCTTCGGGCATTTGTACCATGCCGGATTGATTTAAGTAATAGTCGCCCAAATCGTGGTAGTTATGTACTTCGGGGATATGGACGTAAAAATCCACGTTGTAGGTGAAGTCAATTACCTGTCCAATATTTGCAAGCCCGTTTTTCTGCTGCAAAGCTGCGTTCAGCTTGCCAACCTCGGCGGGGTCAAGCTGTTCGAGCCGCGCCGCAAGAAAATTGAGTTCGTCCACGTCGGCGGCGCATACCATTTCATAAGGCAAGGCAATATGTTTCTCCGGGTCGTCGGAATAGCCGCGAATGGAAAAATCCTGCGGGTTGTCGGCGGTAATGCCGACGTTCCGCATAGCTTCGTGCAACTGCTCCTTTGTGGCGGGCATATCCAACCAATAGCCGCCGGGGTCGCCCGCGTCAAAGCGGCTGCGGTTGCCTATCATAATAGAAAACTGTTCGCTCATGTGTTCACGCTCCTTTTCCTGCCCGGTATTTTCGGGGATAGCTGCCGCCTGTTGCTGCTGCGGGGGTTCTTCGCCCTCTATGGTGTAGTCCGGCATGAGCATACCGTTTACTTTGAAATAGTCGGCGTACTCCTGCGGGATAGGCGGGGAGATTTCCGTAAACAAGCGGTCATACGCTTTGATACGCCCATTCAGATACTTTTCCATAGCTGCCTTGTCGGTGAAAACCTTTCTATCTTGTCCGGCAATCTTCGCTTGCCCGTTCCTGTTCGGGCTGTTGGTATAAACGCCCCATGTGAGAGAATAGGAGTAAGGGACGCTTTGCTGCTTCTCCCTGTCGTAACGGGTGTTTTCGTAAATGTGGTAATTCATCTGATATACCCGGTTGCTGCGAATATGGCGGTTATGCTCGGTGGTCTGCCACTCGTTAGCGGTGTGCTGGACGTGCGGCGTTCTCACATATTCAAGTGTTTTATCCAGCAAAAGCGTTCTTCCCGCCTGTTCTTCCCATGCGGCGGCGCGTTCTTTAAGGTCGTCAAAAATCGCCTGTTCTGCCGCCGCGCTTTCGCTGCGCATGGAAAGTAGCTGCGCAATCGGCAAGGAAGCATAAGGGGCAATCTCCCTGTCCTTTGCTTCAAAATATATCCGGCGTTCTATCCGCATGGTTTCGGCGGCTTCTAATTTGTCATGGTCGTATGAGGAATACGGCATATTCTTTCATCACGTCCTTTCTCGGTCATATAAGGGTTTGGGACTATCCCAACAAGCAAAATGCCCGCGCTCTCTATGGGAAGCGCGGGCATTTCTCGCAAACGGGTACTCGTTTGCTGTGCTTGCTATGTAGTTGTTTTTATCCGTAAACGCCTGTTTCTCTCGCTTTGGGCTTTCTGTCTGCGGCGTATCTTTGCCGCGCAATCGGGGCAGTATTTCGCCCGGTTGCTGCCCGCCGCAAACGTGCTGCCGCATACCGCGCAACGCTTCAAATCGGTTTCCCCGCTGCGGGTGATCTGTTCGCAAAGCTGCCTGTCGGCGGGTAATACCGCTTCGCGGAAATAGCGGCATAGCAGCGAATAGCTGATACTCTGCACACAAACGCAAGTTTCCCCGTCGTCCAGCAGCAGACAATTCCCGCAATCGTTGTTTGCACAAGCGGCGCGGGTCATTTTCTTTACGGCGCGGTATTGCTTTTCATCAAGCCTTATCATTTTCGGTTCTGCTCGACGCGGAAGTTTACATACTTGCCGCCTGTGTCGGCAAGCAGCACAACTCCGTCAAAGGTCTTTCCCGTCTTGGTCGAGTACATACCTTTGATTTTTACCTTTCCGTCTTTCAAAAGGGCGGCGGCAATCGCCTTTGTGAAAGCCTTTTTGCGCTGCTCAAAAAAGCGGTCATTCTTCCACATCACAAAGCTGCAAGCCCTGTCGGAGCAGTAAAAGTTTTTCTTGCCCTCGTAAACCGCCGCGCCGCAACGGGGGCAAGTGCCGATTGCTTCCCGCTGCGGGGTAAACAGCTTCGCTTTATCCTCGGAAATCGCGGAATAGGTCTTGACAAGCCCCGCTGTCATTTCCTCAATCCCGCGCATGAAGTCGGCGGGGCTGTCGCTGCCCTTTGCAATCCCGGTAAGGCGCGTTTCCCATTCTGCCGTAAGCTGCGGGGACGTAAGGCTGTCGGGCAGAATAGCGACAAGGTTATACCCGTCCTTTGTGGGGATTAGCTTTTTGCCCTTGCGCTCGGCAAAGCCCGCGCTAATGAGTTTTTCAATGATACCCGCCCGCGTCGCGGTGGTGCCTAACCCTTTGCGCTCCGCGTCCTCCGGCGTGTCCTCCTTTCCCGCACTCTCCATAGCCGAAAGTAACGTATCTTCGGTAAATGCCTTTGGGGGCTGCGTGTAACGTTCGGAGATCTCCGCTGCCGGATTGTCAAAGGTCTGCCCCTCGGCAAGCGGGGGTAAAACCGCTTCCGGCTCTGCGTCCTCGTCCTGTTCCCCGGACGCGGCGCGGGATAGTCTTTCAATCTCGCGCCAACCCTCGCAAAGCGTCGTCCTGCCCTTTGCGGTAAAGGTATAGCCGCCGCAAGTGAAAACCGCCGTAACCGCTTCATACTCATAGGGCGCGGCAACGGCGCAAAGCAGTTTTGCGCACACAAGGGTCATTAGCTTTTTCTCACTTTCGGCAAGGGAAGAAAAGCCCGTTTTCACAAACTCCGCTGTCGGCAAAATGGCGTGATGGTCGGTTACTTTGCTGTTGTCGCAAATCCTCGCAAGGTCGGCTTGCAGCTTCACGCCCTGCATAAAGGGGAGAGCAGCGCAAAGGCCGGTGATAAGTTCCTTTGTGCTGCCCTCCATATCGGAAGTGATATATTTGCTGTCGGTGCGGGGATAGGTCAAAAGCCGTTTTTCATAAAGGGCTTGCGCATAGTCAAGGGTCTGTTTCGCCGTAAACCCATACAAACGGTTTGCTTCCCGCTGCAAGGCGGTGAGGTCAAACAGTTTCGGCGGGGCTGCGGTCTTTTTCTCTTTTTTAAGGGAAGTACAAACGGCCTGCGATTTCTCGCAAGCCGCTTTCATCTGCCGCGCCGCCGCTTCGTCGTCCTGCCTTTCGGAAAGGGCGGCAACGCCGCCAACGTCCAGCCGGACGACATGATATTTCTCTTTCTTAAAGCTGCTGATTGCATAGTCGCGGTTTACCAGCATAGCAAGGGTGGGCGTTTGCACTCTGCCGACATTCAATGTTTTATGGTAGAGGATAGAGAAAAGGCGGGTCGCGTTAATGCCAATGAGCCAATCGGCCTTTGCTCTGCAAAGCGCGGATTGATAGAGGTTGTCATAGCCGCGCCCGTCTTTGAGATTTGAAAAGCCCTCGCGGATTGCACTTGCTTCCATGCTGCTAATCCAAAGGCGGGAAAAGGGCTTTTTGCAATTCGCCTGTTCATAGACAAAGCGGAAAATGAGTTCCCCCTCGCGCCCGCTGTCGCAAGCATTGATAATCTCGGTAACGTCGCTGCGGTGCATAAGGTCTTTGAGAATGGAAAACTGCTGCTCCTTGCCGCTGGCAACAATAAACTGCCACTCCTGCGGGACAATGGGAAGATCGTCGTACTTCCATTTACGGAATTGTTCATTGTAGGTCGCCGCGTCTGCAAGGCTAATCAAATGCCCGATACACCACGACACAAGGTAGCCGCCGCCCTCAAAATATCCGCTGCGCTTTTCATTCGCGCCCATAACGGCGGCAATCGCCGCCCCGACGCTCGGTTTTTCTGCAATTACAAGTTTCATAGATTATCGTCCTCCTGCTCGGTCTGTTCGGTTTCGACTACTTCCGTTTCCTCGTCGTCCTCGTCAAAATCAAGGTCGTCAAGGCTGCTGCTGCCTTTCGCCGCGTCCTTTTTGGGCTTCAAAATCTTAAAGTAGTAGAACGCGCCGCCGCCCGCTGCGGCAACAAGCAGCACGACAAGCAGAATACCCATGCCGCCGCCTTTTTCTTCTTCCGGCGGCTGCTCGGTTTCTTCCGGCTCCGGCTCGGCTTCCTTGCCCGCGCACTCGCTCATGTTGACGCTGCAAACGGGACAATCGGTGTTGACGCTTCCGGCAACGCATTTTTCAGTACAGCTACAAACGGGGGCTTCGGTCTGCCCGTCCTCCATAAGGGCGGTTAAATCCGCTTCGTCCACTTGGTTAAGGAAATGGACGGTATTTTCCCCGTCCTCGGCGCGGTCAATGATGATGTAAAAATAGTTTCCGTTTTTCGTAACGACGGTAATAAACTGCTTATCGCCGGACGCTTCGCCCGTTATGTCGTCCACAAGGCTCATGTTGCCCTCCGGCGTTAAGGGCTGCGGCTCATAGCCGCCCGTCGTTTCTTCCGGCTCGGTTTCGGTTACGGGGGTAGGCGGCTCGTCGCTCACATCACCGCCGCCCGCAAAAGCGGTAACAGAAAAGCCGCCCATGAGTACAAGGGCGGCAAGCAAAGCGGTAACGCTGCGGAACAGTTTTTTATGCTTCATCTTCGGTTTCCTCCTGTTCGTCGGTGTAGTCTGCGTCCGGCTGTGGCAAGGCAATTTCGCCGCTGGCGTAAGCGGAGAGGAACGCGGCAAGCTGCGCCCCGTCAAGGTGTACCGCTTTCACCATTTGAACGATCTGCGCGTTTTCTTCCTCGATTTTCTGCGCTTCAAGGTCTTTCAGCCTTTTTTGGTATTCAAGGATTTTCGCCCTCGTTTTCTCAATATCCCTTTCGATACGGTCAAGTTTCGTGTTTGCCATAGAAATAAACTCCTTTCAAAGTCAGTTGTAATGTAGCCGCCCATAGGCGTAAAAATGGGATTGCCAATAGCTTGTATCAAGTTTTGCGTATTGTATCGGGTCGCCACAATGCAGCATGACGGGGCTTCCGTCCCCGTCCTCGCCAACGTAGATACCCACATGAGATACCCCCGGCGTGTCGTATGTACCCGTAAAGAAAACCAAATCCCCCGGCTGCGGGTTGGAAACGCGGGTTGAAATGTTGTAAAGCCCTTGCGCCCCAAGTCTGCCCGTATTGTATAGGCCGCTGTTCGTCAATACATAACTCACAAAGCCGCTGCAATCAAAAGAGGTTTCCGGGGTGCTGCCGCCCCACACATAGGGAAAGCCGACGTATTTATCCGCTTCCTCTATGAGCCGCGCAAACTGTTCATCGGAATTAAGCAGCGCGGCGGGTACTTCATAATCGGCGGGCGGGTTTTCATAGTATTTAGACACATAGCCGGACGACGGGAACAAATCGGGGCGGTTTCCCAGCGACGACATATACATAGCGTACATGGATAGCTGTTCCTCGCCCATGATGTAGACGGGGACATGGGAAAGGTTGAAGTTTTCCAAATCCACATGGAGAATGTAATAGTTGTAGGGTACTTCAACCTCATATTCGTTGCCCTCGCTGTCCGTCCTCGTTTCGGTGCGGTATCGTAATATCCATAGGGTTAATGTACTGCGTGCTGTTCTGCGAAACCTTGATAACCTGTCCTTTCAAACGTCCGACAAGGGGGTAATATTCGGCTTCGGGGTCGCAAATGATAATGTCGTCGGACGTGATAAGAAAAGCGTTTGTGATTTCGCGTTTTGCAGAAAAACTTTTGCCGCTGCCCGGTGTGCCGAGTATCAAGCCGTTGGGATTTTTCAGCTTCTTTCGGTCGCACAAAATCATGTTGTTGGAAAGGGCGTTTAAGCCGTAATACAATGCTTCGCCGCTTTGGAACAGCTCTTGCACCGTAAAGGGAACGAAAACGGCGGTGCTGCTGGTCGTCAAGCCGCGCTGGATATGGATAAGGTTTTCCCCCAACGGGATAGAGGACATAAGCCCCTGTTCCTGCCGGTAATCTGTGGAATGGCTTTGAAATGATTTGATAATCTGTTAATAACAAATTCAATGAAAAAGATTCTGATTCTTTCGGGACTGTCCCTGCTTGCGGCGCTCGCAGTCCGGGCGCAGGATAAAGTGACCGAATACAATGTACGTCCTGCCGTTGCGGTGCGTACTCCCATTCAAGGTGACAGCATCAACTTTACAGGAGAGAAATTCACGGTCGATGACCTGCTGAAGACCGACATCAGCCTTGACTTCGACGGGCGTTCTTACGAACGCATGGCGGCGGATACCGCAGGGTATGTACGTGTGGAGAAAGCGGATAAAGATAATCTGTTTTATCTGTTTGCCACCAACCTGCGTGCGGAACGCTTTATGAAAGGAAAGCTGAATATTTACTCTCCCGCACGTTTTGAGGTGTTTGTGAATGGCGTTTCCAAACAATCCAAGACGACTGCGGAAGATAGCTTGTCGCAGGTTTCCCCTTCGGTACTTGGCTTACGTCTGGAGCCGGAAGTGGATTATGAAATAGTCGTTAAATTGTTGTCGACGGCTGCCGATAAGGCCGTTCCCGCATTGAAGTGCGAGTTTGAGAAGGATAAGGAGTTTACCGATGTCGACTATCGGATTGCACCCGATTTGAAAAGGCGTTTCGCGTTGCACAATACGGCTTTCGGAAGCCGCGTGCGTTCGGTCAGTCTTTCTCCGAACGGCAAGTATCTGCTTACCTGCTATGCGGATAACTATTCGTTGAAGCGCTCAAGGACACGTTGTGAGTTGACCGAACTGAAGACGGGCAGGGTGATACTGCCCGCTGCCGATGAGAAAATGCGCTGGATGCCCCGCAGCAATAAGCTTTATTATACCGTAACCGGCAGGCAACGGAATGATTTGGTTGTGTTCGACCCGGTTACCATGCGCGAGGAAGTGTTGCTGAAAGATGTTCCCGAAGGATATTTTGCATGGTCGCCCGCGGAAGATTATCTTATCTACTCTCCCGATGATAAGGGGGAAACGGTCAGCGGTCCTTTGAAACGGCTGCTGCATCCCGACGACCGTATTCCCGATGCGCGTTCCCGAAACTATCTCGTTAAGTACGACCCTGCCACAGGTCTTTCCGAACGACTCACTTATGGCAGCCATGCCGTCTATCTGAATGATATATCTTCTGACGGCAGGAAGCTTTTATGCTCCACTTCTAAATCGAATATCACTCAATGTCCTTTCTCCCTCACTTCCATCTTCGAGGTGGATTTGGCTACGTTGCGGGCGGATACGCTGGTGACATGGAACTCTTATGTCAACAGGGCGGCTTACTCTCCCGACGGCGGACAGCTTCTGGTAATAGGCAGTCCGATGGCTTTTGACGGAATAGGAAAGAATTGCGGCGGGCATCCTGTCGCTAATGATTTCGATACCCAGGCGTTCATTATGGACAAAGCCACGAAAAAGGTCAGTCCTATCACACGCGATTTTAATCCCACCGTCGACTTCTTGCAGTGGAACCGTGTAGACGGCTGTATTTACTTCAATACAACGGACGAAGATTGCAGACATATCTACCGCTATACTCCGAAGACGGACAGTTTTGAAATGCTGCCGCTGCAGGAAGATGTGATTTCTTCCTTCGACCTGGCGGAATACAATCCTGCGGTTGCCGCCTATGTCGGCGGTGGAAATACCAGTGTGGGAGTTGCCTATACGTACGATGTGAAGAAGAAAACGTCTGTCTTGCTTGCCAACCCGATGAAACCCGTTTTGGATAAGATAGATATGGGTACCATGAAAGAATGGAACTTCACGGCGGAAGACGGTACGGAGATTAAAGGTATGATATGCCTGCCGCCGGATTTCGACCCGGATAAGAAATATCCGCTTATCGTTTATTACTACGGTGGGACT
>ENA-OWPD01000907-OWPD01000907.1-human-gut-metagenome-genome-assembly--contig:-NODE-907-length-28370-cov-7.098287_pt1 | contig 28370 bp, 26 predicted proteins | sample MGYA00248262_ERZ651842 | MGnify/ENA primary metagenome ERZ651842 (study PRJEB26924, sample SAMEA4378253) | human gut metagenome | biome: human gut; feature: human-associated habitat; material: faeces... | reverse complement strand
GTCCGATTTTCTCCAGACGCTTATATTCTTTTTGCTTTGTAATATCCTGACCGTCTACCAGAATTTTCCCCTCATCTAATTCAATACTTCCGCAGATAATATTTAAAAGAGAGGTTTTTCCTGAACCGTTACTGCCTACAATGGATACAAATTCTCCTTTTTCTATGGTCAGATTAAAATCTTCAAACAGACACATTTCATGCACTGTTCCCGGGTTATAGTATTTATGAATATGTTTTAATTCAAGCATGGCTTTTCCCTCTCTTCTCTTTTTTATCAACAACCAGAATTAAGACTAACACGCCTAAAAGGAACAATGCAGAAATCATTTTCATTGCCTGTGGCGGGAAGTATAAAATGGCAATTCCTGTACACGCCTTATAGAGAATTGCACCTAAAAATACAAAGGTCGTAACCTTGATAAAGGATATTTTTTTCAGCATTTTATAAAGACTTGTTCCTACAATAACACTGGCAAGTCCTACGACAATAGCTCCTGTACCGGAAGAAATTTCAAATACTCCCTGCTGCTGACAGGAAATACAGCCGCTTAATGCAACCAGTCCGTTGGCAATGGAAAGGCCTAAAATCTTCACATTTCCCTTGTTTTTTGCAAGAGAAGTAACCAGATTTTCATTATCACCTACGGCTCTTAATAAGTATCCTGACTTTGTTTTCAGATATCCGTCTAATGCAAATTTACTGATAAGAACCACCAGCAAAATAATCATCAAATTGCTGTATTTGGAAATTCCGCCGCTGAATATACCGGATAAAAACTCATTTTTAAAAATGGTTTCTTTAGAAAATAAAGGGACATTATTTGTTCCTGCCACCATTAAATTCACCGTGTATAAAGCTGTCATCATAATAATTCCGGAAAGTAAATCCCGTACCTTACATTTTACATGAATAAGACCTGTGCAAAGTCCGGCTGCTGCCCCGGCAAAAAATGCCACAGGCAGTGTGAGATAGGGATTTACTCCGGATTTTAAAAGCGCCGCTGTTACAGCTGCTCCCAAAGGAAAGCTTCCGTCTACTGTCAAATCAGGAAAATCTAAAATTTTATAGGTAATATATACACCTAATGCTAAAATGCCGTAAATCAATCCCTGCTCAATAATACTGATTGCAAAATCCATCTTTTTTTCCTCTTTTCTTATCCTTCAATTTCTGTAAATACTTCCTCTGCTCTGTTTTTCAGTTCTTCCGGAAGTTCTATTTTTAAGTTTTCTGCTGCTTTTTCGTTGATATAAAGGCTGCTTCCCTCTAAAAGTTCATAAGACATTTCCTCTGCTTTTGCTTCACCCTTTAAGATTTTTGCCGCCATCTTTCCTGTTTCTTTGCCAAGGTTGATATAATCTAAGCCTTCGGCTGCCAGACAACCCAGTTTTACCTGTTCGATTTCACTGCCGAAAACAGGAATACCTTTTTTATTTGCCTGCTCTAAAATCGTTGGCAGAACACTGACAACCGTATTGTCTGTAAGATTGGTAAGGCAGTCTACCTTTTCCAGCAATCCTGCTGCTGCCAAAGACACCTCAGAAGTATTGGTAACACCTGCTGTTTCTAAGGTAAATCCGTATTCCTTGGCATATTTTTCATATTCTTTGATACTGTGAACGGAATTGGCTTCGCTGGTTGTGTATAAAATACCGATTGTTTTTGCATCCGGAAGCATTTCACGTATCATCTTCAGCTGCGCTTCTACGGGAAGCTGGTCACTTGTTCCTGTCACATTTCCCACCGGTGTTTTATCCTCACCTGCAAGCTCGGCTTCCTCCGGATTAGTCACTGCCGTATACACAACGGGAATTTCTGTGTTTGCTGCGCTGTTGTAAGCTGCCTGTGCGCTTGGTGTTGCAATGGCACAAATCAAATCCACCTTATCTGACACAAATTTATCGGAAATCTGTGCTGCTGTGGCAGTATCGGAATTGGCATTGTCTAAATCAATCTCCAGATTTTTCCCCTCTTCAATACCTTCTTCTTTTAAGCCTTCCAAAAATCCCTCCCGACAGTTATCCAAAGAACCATGTTCTGCAAACTGAGAAATGCCAATGTGATAGACACCTTCTTTACTCTCTTTATTTTCGCCTTTGCATCCGGTGAAAAGACCTGTTGTTAAAATTGCTCCTAAAATCATAACAAATACTTTTTTCTTCATAATTTTTTCTCCTTTTCTCTGCTTTTCTTTTTCCATTCCGATGTGCAAGGGCTTTCTATTGTATAGGACGCAATTTCCTATACAATAAAAAACCGCCCCAAGTTAGAAACTAACTTGAGACGGTAATAAAATCATTTATTATCGCGGTACCACTCAACTTGACATTGCCAAATGTCCACTTTACCATGTACTGACATACACGCCTGATTGATAACGGGTTCGGTTCCCGACAACGCCTACTCTTTTCATTTCGGGCTGCCCTCGAAAGTCCATTCAGCTTCAAAGTCCATACGGCAATCCCACCATCTGCCGCTCTCTGTAATTTCATTTCAAGCTTACTCCTCTTTCTCATCGGTTTTGCTTTTGTTGGTATCATTTTATGCTTAACTTTGTTTTTTGTCAACTATTTTTTGAAAATTTTTTCTGTCTGTTCTCTTTATTACAAACATTCCCACTGCCATAGTACATAATTCTGCCGCCGGGTATGCCAGCCAAATTCCTGTAACTCCCATAAAAACAGGCAATACATAGACAAAAATCAGTACCAGAATACAGCCTCTTAAAAGACATAAAAGCAGGGAATATCCATTTTCCACCACAGACTGAAAATAACAAATATACACCATATTTACTGCTGTAAATAAAAATCCGATAAAGTAAATCTGCACTGCGTCTCCTGACATGGAAAGGATTTCCTTATCAGGATTTAAGAAGATATAAGTAAAGAAATCCGGTGCAAAAATTCCAACTGCTACAATCACGCCACAGACAATAATAGATGTAATCATCGTCAGTTTTCTTACGGAAAAAGTTCTTTCAAACTGCCCTGCCCCGTAATTTACAGAGATAATAGGCTGAGATGCCTGATTAACGCCTTTGCAAAGACACATTACCACAATGGCTGTATTGCAGATAATGCCGAATACCGTAACTCCCGTATTTCCCACATATTTTAAAAGCTGCAAATTAAATACAAAAATGGTAATTCCCGATGAAACCTCAATCAAAAAACTGGCTGTTCCGTTCACCAGAATATCCTTCATATAGCTTACACGAATACCACGAAGGTTGAATTTCAACTGATTTTTCTTTGTAAAAAAATGAATAAGCAGAATTCCTACGGTTAAATAAGAGCCGATAACCGTTGCGATTGCAGCCCCTGACATTCCCATTTCCATAGGAAATACAAACACATAATCCAGCACAATATTGGTAATTCCTCCGGCAATTACCGCATTCATTGCCAACTTCGGAGCACCGTCATTTCTTACAAAGGTCTGTAAAAAAGCAGAGAGAAAATATGCTCCCATTCCCCATATAATGTAGGGAATATAGTCCATAATATAAGGCATGGTTTCCTCTGTTCCGCCTAAAAGCCATGCGATATCTTCCATGAAAACCACACTCACCACAAGGAGCAAAAGCCATATGAGAATGTTCAAAAGAAAGGATGCCGTGAAGTAGGCATCTGCCTTTTCTTTTTCTCCTCGTCCCCTGAAAATAGACATCAGTACAGAGCCGCCCACACCAAATAAAAGTCCCAATCCAAAGAACACATTATAAATGGGAAGTGCGATGTTTAACGCTGCCATTGCCACACTTCCCAATCCTTTTCCGATAATAATGGTATCTGCCAGAACATAGATAGAGGTTACCATTGTGCCCATAATGGACGGGATTAAATAATGAAAAAATAACCCTTTTACCGGTTTTGTCATAAAATCTTTTGTTTCCATAAATCCCTCACCTGTATATTTTATCTTGCAATGATACAGTATATACAAGGACAGAGTTTCTGGCAACCACTTTTTCTATTGCGCTAAGAAAGCATCGCTTCCAATGGCAATATGCACAGCAAGGTAAAAAGAACCGCACCTGAAAAAACAGCCCAACGGACCAATGGAATTTTCCTTTTTTGGTGCCATATAATCATAAAAAGGACAAGGAACAGCCATATCATAAATACACCTGCCTGTATTCTCTTAATCGTAAAACCATAGGCTGCAATATACATTCCCAGCTTGCTCATTGCCGTAATCAAAAGCAAAATCGTCACTGCGGAAAAAGCTATATTTATCACAGAAAGCACCTTGTTTTCTCTTGTTATAGTCTTTGTAAAAGTATTCATAAAAAGGAGCAGAAGGACATTAAAAGCGGTAATTCCGCAAAGCTCAAAAAAGCCCTGTCTTGCATATTCTGCATAAGTAAAGCTCTCCGGTAAAATCCCCGCACAGGCAGAAAAAAGATATTTTGCCTGAAAAGCAATAAACAAAATATAGGTAAATCCGATAATTCCTGCAAAGGTATAAACTGCCACATCCGGTATGATATGCAGGCCTTCTCCTGATATCTCCCTATGCTCTTTACAGAGGTCTTTTTCTATATTTCTCTGATAAATTCCTCCATAAACAGTACCAAACATTAGGGAAGAAAGAATAAGCATAATCGGAATTTCTATACATAACTGAAGGAAAAGACCTCCGTCAAAAATATTTCCCAAAAGGCTTTTAAGCATCCGGGAAAATCCCGCGTCTGCCTGAGACAAAACCGGCAAGATAATAACAAGCACCGGCAGAGATATCCCTATTCCCAGTAAAACCATAGCTCCTGTCCGTTTCTGTGTTTTGCTGAACAGACTTTGCAGCAACACTCTGATTTGACACAAAAAATTAGAAAACGGCAAAATAATCAGCGCATACCATACATCCAAAAGCACCCACGAGGAGGTTTTGCCATCCAAAACAAGCGCATCGGTCATAACCAGCGTCCAATAGGCACCTACCACCGCCAACATTCCCAGCTGTGTCAGAGGCATAATCGAATAATATCCGTAAGGTATTCCAACTCCCAGCAAAATAATACTCCAAAATATCTTTTCACCGTTTATATGAAAGCCTTTCACAAAACAATACAGAGAAACTACTGCAATATAGAGAATAACAAAGCCTGATATATTAAAAAAAGAGTCATACTGTCCTGTTTTCCACAGCACATATCCTAAAAATAAATACGCCGCCGCAAAGATTTTATCCCATTTATCTACCTTTATTTTCTCAAAAAAGGGTTCACTTTCCAAAGGTAAGCCCATTTCTGTACTTACCTGATTTTTATTTTCCATTTTTCTTCCTCACTTTCTGAAAACTATTTAGAATTCTTCCTCAGAAACATACTCCAGAATATCTCCCGGCTGACACTCCAAAACCTTACAAAGAGCTTCCAAAGTAGTAAAACGAACTGCTTTTGCCTTTCCGTTTTTTAACACCGATAAATTGGCAGGCGTAATATCAATGGCTTTTGCCAAGTCTCCTGCACTGATTTTTCTCTTTGCCATAACGACATCAAGATTAACTACAATAGGCATTTTTATCACCCTTCCTATATGGTATAATCGTTTTCTCTTTTAATTTCTTCCGCCTGTGCAAAAACATTCTTTATCACACGCAGTATCAAAGCCATAAACATGGCTGCCCCGCATAAAAACCAAAACGGAAAATAATAAAAACCGCTGGCTGCAAAAATCATTCCTGCCGCCGCACAGCACCATGACAGCTGTCTTAAACACTCTGTATTCTCAGAAATGAACACCTGATTTGCACTGATATTTTTCAACAGACCATTCATTTTGTAAAGCGCCGCTCCAACAGGAACTGCCGTAGCATAATTCGTCACTAAAAAGTACGGTAGCATTCCGTCTAAAAGAGGACTGCGAAGTTCTAAAAAACCCCGATACAGCCACGGAGCGCCAACACATATCCCCACAAGAAGGACTGCAAAGAAATAAATACAGACTCTTGTAAATTTTAAGCTTTTATCCTTGTTCCAATTCATCTTTTACCTCCCGCAAAAAAAGTTCTGTGATTTCTCTTTATCAAAGAATACCACAGAACTTTTTGTTTTTCAATATTTTTTTATCGTTTTTCGATAAATTTCTATTTTCTTTTGGAGCGAATAGCTATTCCTGCAACCAAAAGCACAACACCTGCAATTCCCAAAGTCCATTTCCACTCGTATTTGCCCATACTCATGGAAAACAGATAAAATACTTTTATCTTGTTAGGGGAAATGGCAATATTTAACATATAATACAGCAGAGGTATCATATAACCTACTACCACCTGGTCCGTCAGTGCATAAAAGAAAATACCCATTCCACCTAGAAACACTATGGTTGCCAGCTCGCCCATATATAATTTCAAAAATGCAAATTCACAATTTCCTGCTTTTAAAACGCACATATAAATGCCTAAAAGTAACATTAAATAGATAATCGCCTGTGTCATGCGAATACCGTATAGCTTCGCCATAGGCATATACTTTGATGACAGTAAATCTTTAGTAATCCATTTTTTTCCTTCCATAGCTGTTTTTATTCCCAGTTTAACCTAAAATTCTCTACAAAAACTCTACTTCTATGATATAAATAAGAGCTGTCGTATCAAGCATTTCCCTGACACAACAGCTCTTATTCTCATGGATTTAAGGTATCATATACCATTTTTGTAAGTTCATGGATATTTCCATATACTTCCTCTGCTCCATTGGTATTTTTTGTCATAACACATAAAATGAAGTCTGTGCTATCTCCGTATACGATAGCTGCATCATGCTGCACCTCGGAGGTCTCTCCTGTTTTATTGGCAACCTTTGTTCCTTCGGGAAGTCCCTGAGGAATTTTTATGGTATTTTCCTGATTTAACAATAAATGCAGCATATCTCCTGATTTTTCATGGCTGACACAATTTCCCGTATAAATTTTCTCTAAAAGCTTTCCGCAGTCTTTTACCGTTGTTACATTATCGCCTTTGCCGTCCTTTTCAGACTTGGAATATGCCGGATGCAGCGTGGTATGTATTCCTGTATCTTCATATCCATTTTCTTTCAGATACTCATTAATTTTTGCAGCTCCCTTTACAAAGCTTCGATCAGGGGACTGCACCTTTATCAGTTCATTATAAGCTTCATTGTCAGAAACCTCTATCATTTCCTCTAAAAGCTTCTTTGTTTCCTTCCACGCCTTTTTCTCACTTCCGTAATACTCTGTCTGAGTTTCCATAACCTCATCCAAATTTTCGTAAGTGGCAGCCATAACAAACAGCTTTACTAAGCTTGCAGGATACATGGGCTCGTTGTTAAGAACAATTTCATTCCCATAGTCCATTTCCTGAATATATACGCTCCAGTCTCCTGCAAATCCGCTTACCATTTTTTCCGTTTCTGTCTGGAGCTTTTTCATCAGTGCTTCCTGCTCTTTTGCTGCCTTTTCGTGCTCTTTTTGACGAACCTTTACAGCAGCTTCTTTTGCTTCTTCCTTAGCAATCTGGGCTTCTTTTTTCGCTTTTTCTTCCTTTGCCTGTGCTCTGGCAGATGTTATGCTGGACACAAAATAGATGCTGAGCCCTATAACAAAAGCAGCGGCGACAATAAGCCCTACTTGTCTTCTTACTGCTCTTTTTCGGAGCAGTCTTCTTCTTTCTTTGGCATCCATATTTATCTTCCTTTTTTCCAAATACTTTTTCCTTCTTTTATGGTTTCCAAAACTTGTATTTCTTTTATCATTCTTTTCTCTGTTTTCACTGGATTTCTATCCAGAATAACAAAGTCTGCCCTTTTTCCTTCTTTAATACTTCCCTTTTCTTTTTCTTCAAAGTATGTGTATGCACCATTTATCGTCACCGCCTGAAGTGCCTCATATACAGTACAGCACTGCGCTTTGCCTAACTGATTTCCTGCGCGCGTAATACGATTTACCGCACACCACACGGAATGTAGCATATTCGGCTTTGTAACCGGTGTATCCTGATGAAAAGTTACTTTCATATTTCTTAAAAATGCAGAATGACAAGGACTGATGCGTGCTGCTCTTTCTTCACCTAAATTATTTCTGTGTACTTCGCCCCAATAATAGACATGTCCCACAAAAATAGACGGAAGAATACCCAATTCTTTCATTTCCTCTAACTGGTCTTCCCTTGCTGTCTGACAATGAATCATCACTGGACGAAGCTTATCTTTTTGAGAGTTTTTACTATTTTCCAATGCTTTTTTATAAGCCTGGATAAACTGATCTCCTGCTGCATCTCCGTTACAATGTACTAAAATCTGCCTGCTATCTTCCACTGCTGTTTTCATAAATTTTTCTGTTTCTTCATCAGAAAACCATGGATAAGCACAATAACCTCCACTATTTTCATAAGGTTTTGTCAGCCATGCGGAACGTCCCTGAGGAGAACCATCAAGAACTGCTTTATAGCCTCCCAGCTTTAAATTCCCGCAATATTGTTCTGCATATTCAGGAAATTCTAAAAATAATTCTTTGGCCTTATTTTGTAATAAAGGATATAATACTACATCTAAAATCAGTTCTTTACTCTCATCCATCTGTCGAAGCATTGCAAAAGATTCAGGAGAAGCTGCACCGTCTTGTACAGTTACAATTCCGTTCTGCAAATACAACTCCTGCGTTTTTTTCAAACCTTCTTTCAAATCGAATTTTATTCTAGGACCTATTGCCTTTTGCAACATCATCATCGCTGCTTCTTCCAAATAACCATTAGGTTCATTATCTTTATCAGAGCGACCGATTTTACCACCTTCCGGATCTTGTGTATCTTTTGTAATACCTGCTAAAGCTAATGCAGCATCATTTGCACATCCCATATGGCCGGAAGCATGAGAAATATAAATAGGTATTTCTTTGGAAACCTGATTTAAGTACTTTTTATCAGGCTGTTTCCCCTCAGGCAGAAAATTATGGTCATATCCAAAGCCAATAATCACTCCTGATTTTCCTATCTGCTGTTCTTTCTGATACTCTCTTAAAACAGAAAGAATTTCTTCAAAGCTTTCGCACTGACTTAAATCTGCTGCCTGTGACATTTGAATGGCAGTAGAGATGTGACTGTGCGCATCAATGAATGCGGGCATCAGTGTTTTTCCTTCCAGATTTATCCACTGTGCATCTTCTTTTACCAAAAGCTTCACCTTTTCAAAATCTCCAGCACTTTTAATTCTGCCGTTTTCCACAAGTACCGCTTCTAAGATTTCCCCTTCTTTTTCCATGGTGAGAATATCTCCGCCATAATAAAATTGCTGCATTACACTACCCCGCTTTCTTTATTTAATTTCTCTCAGATAAACCAAACGCTTCATGAACTGCGTTCATAGCTGCCACTGCATCCTTCTGTGCTACTAAAACGGTAATTCTGATTTCAGAAGTGGCAATCATGTTAATATTTACATCCTGATTATACAAACATTCAAACATCTTTGCCGCAACACCCGGATTAGACATCATACCCGCTCCTACGATAGAAAGCTTTGCAACATCGCAGTTATATTCTACCTTCTCAAAGCCCAGAGCTTCTTTCTTTTCCTCTAAAAGCGCAATGGCTTCATCCAGATTTTCATGGGAAACTGTAAAGGAAATGTCCTTTGTTCCTTCCCTTCCTACGGACTGGATAATAATATCTACGTTAATATTTTTCTTTGCCAATGTATTAAAAAGCTTAAATGCGCTTCCCGGCATATCCTGAATACCGATTACTGAAATTCTATCTGCATTTTTATCTAATGCAACCCCGCTGATAATCATTCTTTCCACTTTATTGACAACCTCCTTCACCACTGTTCCTTCTGAATTGTTTAAGCTTGAACGCACTACAAGACGTACGCCGTATTTTTTTGCCATTTCCACAGAACGGTTATGTAATACTCCCGCTCCCAATGTTGCCAAATCCAGCATTTCATCATAAGTGATTTCTTTTAATTTCCTTGCTGTCGGCACAAGACGTGGGTCTGCTGTGTAAACGCCGTCTACATCTGTATAAATTTCACAGGCATCTGCATGAAGAACTGCTGCCAAAGCAACTGCTGTGGTATCAGAACCGCCTCTGCCAAGTGTGGTATAATCATCATATTTATTTATTCCCTGAAAGCCTGTTACAATTACAATTTTTCTGTCTTCCAGTTCTCGTTTAATTCTCTCTGTATCAATTTTTTTCAGCCTTGCATTTCCATAGCTGCTGGTCGTGTGCATAGGTACTTGAAAAGCGTTTAAGGAAACAGCTCTGACTCCCAGCTGTGCCATTGCCATTGCCATAAGAGATACCGACATCTGCTCACCAATGGTAAATAACATATCCATTTCCCGCTTAGGTGGATTAGGATTGATATCATGAGCTTTTTCAATCAATTCATCCGTATATTTTCCCATTGCAGACAAAACGACCACAACATCATTTCCTTTTTCATAATCCTCTATACACCGTTTTGCCACATTGAAAATGCGTTCCTTATCGGCAACAGAGGTTCCTCCGAACTTCTTAACAATTAACATGGTTTCCTCCTGAACGGCAGCTTATACCGCTGTTTTTTCTAAATTGTAAAACAACTATATAATACTATACCATTTCATTGCGGTCAATTAAAAATAAGAAAGCTCTTGCAGTTTCTTTTATTTCGCAATATAATGAACTCAAATTTTACTGTTTTGGAGAAGGATTATGGAATTTGAAAAAATAAGTTCGCCATCTCTTCGGGAACTTTTTGTAGACCAGTTAGAAAATATGATTTTGTCAGGAAAATTAAAAATCGGCGAAAAGCTTCCTCCCGAACGCCAGCTTGCTCAGATGATGCAGGTCAGCCGTGCCGTGGTAAACAGCGGAATTGCGGAGCTGGAAAAAAAGGGTTTTTTAATTGTAAAACCCCGAAGCGGAACTTTTGTTGCCGACTATCGCAGGAAAGGTACGGTAGAAACCTTAGTTGCCATTATGAAATATAATGGAGGCCGTATTCGCAGAGAGGAAATCCGTTCGATTTTAGAAGTGCGTATTGCTCTTGACACGCTAATCGCCAGACTGAGTATTCCCATGATTACCGATGAGGAAATTCAGGTACTTTTTGAAAAAGTAGAAGCCATTCAAAATACTGCAAGCGTTCAGGAAGCCATTGAAGCTGCTTTTGCCTTTCAGCATGAATTTGCCCTGTCCTCCAAAAATACTTTGATACCTCTGATTTTTCAGTCTTTTCATGCCCCTATCTTTACCATGTGGGAGCGCTTCTGTGAACTGTATGGTGTGGAAATGCTCTATAACCGCAATTATACCATGTGGACTTATATAAAAAACCGAGATACACAGGGAGCGGTGGATTGGATTGAGCATTCTCTGAAGCAATGTATTGACGGGGATACGCAGATTTATTTTGATTAGAAAAAAACTGCTGTATAGAACAGCTATTGAACTATCAATAACTGCTCATACAACAGTTTTTCTTTTTTATCTCTCTGCTCTTTCCATAGCCAGCTTAAAGTCTTTCTGGTCTGTGAAAATCTCATGTGTATATGGATTTTTCTTCTGCTGTTTTGCACGTTTGATAATCATTGCCATACATGCAATATTGGCAATCAGCGCAATAACCGCTACCACCCCCTGCATAGTGGGATTTGCTACGGTTGGTCTTGTGGCAGCATCCATAAATCCGTCTGCATACAATACCGGTATAGTGGTAAATCTGCTGGCATCCTGAAACAGCGGAAATACCTGTGCAAACATACACCATAAAGCCAAAGTATTTGCTCTGTTCTGTATCCAGCCGCCTTTATTCCAAAGGGCATTGGCAACTGTCGGAGCTAAAAGAAGCGCCAGTCCGCAGTACCATGCGTGTGTAGGCAGATTGTTATAAGTATATTCAAAGTTCCATAAATCATAAGCCAGAATAAAACACCATGTCATATCCGGCCACAGCATATCTTTTTTATCCTTGGAAACATAAATCCCCAGCCAGCCTGTCATACAGAAAATATTGATTAAGCCGGAAATACCGTTTACCCAGTTCCACCAGCCTCCGTACAGCCATACGTTTTCAGATGACAGCCACCAGCGGTCTCCGTATTCTGCCATTGCCATCATACCTCTGATACCGGACTCAAAATCACTGACTACTGCAATTAAAATGTTAATTGCCACAATGAGAAAAGGAAACAGCTTAAACCATTCTTTTTTTCCAATTCCCCATTTGTATTTAATCATCATAAAGCCGATACATCCCGCTGTTGCCGCATAGAGCTTCGCATAATGGAACCAGCTTGTCATGTGCAGATAAGTCTGATTATGAAGCGCCCAATCTGCGCCCATGGCTGCTCCTACATAAATTGCCACAAAATATACGGTCAAGACCGCAGGTAAAATTAAGAAACAGAAAATTCCTCCTGTTTTGCTTCTTCTTGCCAGCTCATTCATGAGAATAAGCCCCGCAAATACCAAAATCCAGCCTAACAGCTGCCACATGGTGTTATCTCCGTAAATCTGAAATAACATAAAATCCCTTCCTTTCTCTTTCTGCCTGCATTTTTCAGCAGGCAGTTATCTCTTTAATATTAAACTCATTTCCGGCTGCAAGATATGTATGTTCACTTTTGCAATAGGGACAGATTTTTCCAAATTCTGTTGTAGAATAAGTCTGTTTACAATCCTCGCAAAAGGTCACTGCCGGAATTTGTTCCACAGTAAGTGATGCTCCCTTTAGAAGCTCTGTTCTGTCTGACGCCCACCGCCAACAGCTTTGCAGATAATCTTCCAAAACTCCGGAAACTTCCCCGACTTCCAAAGTCACCCCCGCAATCTGCTTTAAATGGTTTTCTTCCCCCACTTCTTTTAAGCTGTCAATAATATGAAAGACAATTCCCAGCTCGTGCATCCTCTATTTCTCCTTTTTTCCAAAACGGATTTTCATTTCCCTCTTAAATGCGTAAGGAAGAATGACCTTCATCTTATCCTCTGATTTGTGCATGGTACTGCATTCCGGATGCTCTCGATACAGATGAATGGCATCAAACTCACATTTTGTAGTACAAACACCGCAGCCGATACATTTGTTTTCATCTACAACGGAAGCTCCGCATCCCAGACAGCGTGCTGTTTCTTTTTTCACCTGTTCTTCTGTAAAGGCTTCTTTTGCATCTCTAAAGGATTTATGAGCATCAATGTCTTTTCTCACACCCGGTATCTGGCGGGAAGAATTATCGTATTCCTCTATTTGAATATTGCTCTTGTCAAGCTCAATAAACTGACGTCTGTTTCTTACGATTGTCAAACTGCTGTGCGGCTGCACAAAACGATGAATGGAAATTGCACCCTCTTTTCCTGCTGCAATGGCATCAATGGCAAATTTCGGTCCTGTGTAAACGTCACCGCCTACAAAGATATCCGGTTCTGCTGTCTGATACGTTACTTTATCTGCCACCGCACCGTTTCCTCTTCCTAATTCAACCTTTGAGCCTTCTAATAAATTACCCCAGACAATGCTCTGTCCGATACTTAAAAAGACTCTTTCACAAGGAACGGTCATGGTTACGGCTTCATCAAATTTCGGTGCAAAGCGTTTGTTTTCATCAAAGACAGAAAGACATTTCTTAAATACAATTCCTTTGACTTTTCCGTTTTCTGTAAGGATTTCCTTCGGTCCCCAGCCACAGTTCAGAGTGATGCCTTCTTCCTGTGCCTCTGTGATTTCCTCTTCTGATGCAGGCATAATCTCTCTGCTTTCCAGACAGAACATGGAAACCTCAGATGCTCCGCAGCGGCTTGCAGTTCTCGCCACGTCAATGGCTACGTTTCCGCCTCCTACGACTACGGTACGTCCTTCTACCGGATAATTCTGATTGTCACCTACTGTACGAAGGAAATCTACGGCAGTCATAACACCTTCTGCATCTTCTCCTTGGATATTGGCTTTTCTTCCTCCCTGACATCCGATTGCAAGATAAAAAGCTTTATATCCCTGTTTCCGAAGTTCCTCTAAGGTAATATCTTTTCCTACTTCAATACCGCATTTAATTTCCACACCCATCTGGCGCATCACATCAATTTCTGCCTCTACCACGTCTTTTTCCAGTTTAAAAGAAGGTATTCCGTAAACCAGCATACCGCCCGGCTTTTCATTCTTTTCAAAAACAGTAGGCTTATAACCTTTTTCTGCAAGATAAAAGGCACAACTAAGTCCTGCCGGACCACCGCCTATAATGGCAATCTTCTCTCCAAATAATCTGCCTGTGGTAGGCGGAATAATCGGCGGAATATAACGGTTTTCTGCTGTCAAATCCTGCTTTGCAATGAATTTCTTTACTTCGTCAATGGCAACCGCCTGATCAATGGTTCCTCTTGTGCAGGCATCTTCACATCTGCGGTTACAGATATGTCCGCATACTGCCGGAAACGGATTTTCTTTTTTAATCAAAGCCAGCGCTTCTCTGTATTTGCCCTGTGCGGCTTTTTTCAAATAGCCCTGTACTGCAATATGCGCAGGACAGGCTGTTTTACATGGCGCTGTACCGGTGTCATAGCAGTTAATCCGATTGTTATCCCGATAATCTTCATCCCATTTTTCCGGTCCCCACTTCACGGCATCCGGAAGCTCATGCTTCGGGTATTCGATTGGTCCATCTTTTGTACAGAGCTTCTGTCCCAGCTTGACCGCTCCTGCCGGACAATATTCCACGCATCTGCCGCAGGCAACACAATTTTCTGTCTTTACGTGAGCAACATAAGCAGACCTTGACATATTCGGCGTATTAAACAGCTGGGAAGTACGTAGTGCATAGCATACATTGACATTACAGTTGCAGATGGCAAAAATTTTATTTTTTCCGTCAATATTGGTAATCTGATGTACAAAGCCATTATCCTCAGCCTTTTTCAAAATATCCAGCACTTCCTCATAAGTGATATAGCGTCCGCCCTTTTGTGTTTCTACTACGTAATCTGCCATATCCCCCACTGCAATACACCAGTCCTCCGGGTCATCTGCACAGCCTTCCTCATAGGTCTGTCTTGACAATCTGCAAGAACACGGACTTGCCGCATATTTTCCTTCATATTTTTTCAGCCAGTGAGAAATATGCTCAATGTCAATGGACTGATTTTCCATTTCAATGGCTTTTTCTACCGGAATAACGTGCATACCGATACCGGCTCCTCCCGGCGGCACCATTGGCGTTACCTTCTCTAAGGGCAGTCTTGACATTCTCTCAAAAAATCTGCCAAGCTCCGGATGTTCCTCCAGCTGTTTGCGGTTCATATTGGTAAATTCCGCACTGCCCGGCACAAACATCGGTAATATGTACTGTTTTTCTTTCTGCGGATTTTCCCAGTTATATTCCAGCAGACCTACAATACTCATTTCTTCCAAAAGCTTTTCCAGCTCTTTTTCTTCTTTTCCTGTTGCTTTTAAAAGCTGTGGAAATGTCATAGGCTTACGCACTTTCATCTTCAGCGCTACCTCTGCCATTTCATCTGTTACAATACAGGCAAGCCCCCAGTATTCCGGATCATCCACCGTAACCTTGTGTCCGATACGGTCTGTAATTTTCTGTCCCAGCTTTAAAATTAATTCTCTTTTTTCTGCCATAAGCGACTCTCCTTTTCTCTTTTTCTATTCTTTCCAATGTCTGACTTCGCCCAAAAGCCACTCTGTCCACTGTTGCATTCCTTCCCCTGTCTTTGCACTGATGGGAATGATTTTTGCCTTTGGATTACGCATCAGAATATTTCTTTTACATGCTTCCATGTCAAAATCAAAATATGGAAGTACGTCTATTTTGTTAATCAAAACCACGTCACACACAGAAAACATCAACGGGTATTTCAGCGGTTTATCGTGACCTTCCGGCACACTTAAAATCATAACGTTCTTTACTGCCCCTGTGTCAAATTCCGCAGGACAGACTAAATTACCTACATTTTCCAAAATTGCCAAATCCAGTTCATCTGTCTCAAGACCTTCCAGCCCCTGAGCTGTCATGCCGGCATCCAAATGACACATTCCTCCCGTATGGAGCTGAATGGTTTTTACTCCCAAATCAGATATTGTTTTTGCATCCACGTCAGAGTCAATATCTGCCTCCATAACCCCAATGCGAAGCTCCCCTTTTAAAGCTTTAATGGTTCCTGTAAGGGTTGTAGTTTTTCCTGAACCGGGAGAAGACATTAGGTTTAATAGGAATAACTTTTTCTCCTTCAACTGCTTGCGAAGCTCATCGGCACGTTTTTCATTGCCGGAAAATACACTTTTTTTAATTTCCAGAACTTTGAATTTGTCCATTGCCCTTCCTCCGTTCTAATTGGTTGTACCAATTTTGTTATTTTATCGACATTATATTATTATGACGATTTTTTGTCAATATAACTTCTGTTTTTCATATATTTTATCCTATTTTTCTCTGTTTTCCCCTTCGTTTATGTCAATTTTTGTATTTGGTATCTGGTATAACCAATTCCATTTTTAAAAAAGAAAGAGAGGATATGATAAATCTCAAATCATAACCTCTCTCTATCAGCTTTAACTGTTCTTAACAAACTCAGCTCCGCATTTGGGGCATCTTACACTAATCTTACCTTTTCCCTTTGGAATACGGATTTTCTGTTTGCACTGGGGACATGTATAAATATGAAAGTCCTTTCTCTGCTGCTGTATGTATTTTGTTTTCCCGAAAAATCTTCGTACCTTATTTTCCAACGCCAGATATTTTTGATTTTCCGCATATCGCTTTGAAATATTTCTGGAAAACACACGGAAATAAATAAGAATAACAAGTAAAAATTCCCATGAAGTAAGCAACACGCTAAAGTATACATTATCCACGAAAATATCCAACATGGCACAGACCAGAAAAACAATCAGCATCGCCTGATTTAAACGGTCACTGCCATACCTTCCATACATAAATCGCTGAAACGCTTCTCTTATTTTATTCATACTGCAATTCTTCCTTCCTAATATCTTCAAATACCTTTTGTACAAAGGCTTTTGCGCCTTCTAAATCCTGCGTGTCAGGATGAAGCATTGCCATGTCAAAATTACGGAGCATAGCATTTATCATCTTCGTATTTTCCGGTGTCTTCATGCTGAGATATTTCTCACGCACAGAAATCGGCATCTTTCCCTGACAGATATAAGCGCCCAGATATTCGTTGTCATCCTCAATAAAAACACGTATGTTTTCTTCGATTTTTTTATAATATTCCAAATCATTTCCCATGCCGCAGGTACCGAATAATGCAATCTTCTTTCCCTGAAGGCTGCCCAGATAATCCAACACCTCCACGCTGGCACTTCCTCTGTCCGTCCAAAATCCTATAAAATATATGTCTCCCATTTCATAATCTGTCTGTCCTTCTAAAGGTGCAATATCCTTACACTGTCCGGGAACAGCCTCAAAAATTGCTTTTGCCAGCTTTTCTGTATTGCCGGTTCTGCTCTTGTACAATACCTGCGTTTTCATGTTCATCTTCCCTTCTATTGTTGTCATAATAGTATTTTATCACAAAACAATAGAAATAATATTTCTTAATTCTTAAAAACTCTAAACTCTCTATAAAGTTTTTCCTGCATACACTTTATTTAATATGCACGTCCAACTGCGGAAACGGAATTTCAATCCCCTGTTCATCAAAGGTGAGCTTGATTTTTTCATTCAAACGCCACTTTGTCGCCCAGTATTCCTCTGTCTTTACCCATGCACGAAGTCCCAAAATCACACTGTCTGCCGCCAGCTCGTCTACAAAGACCTGCATCTCCTGGTCTGACATAATACTGGCATCCTCGTGGAGCAGTGTTTCCAAAATTTTCTTGGCTTTTTTCAAATCTGCCTGATAGGAAATTCCTACCTTAATTTCCAGCTTGCGGTTGTCTTTTGCCGTCACATTGACAATACTGGAATTGGTAAGCGCTCCGTTTGGAACGGTAATTCTTCGGTTATCCACTGTGGATAAGGTTGTGTAAAAAAGGTCAATTTTTACAACCGTGCCCTCTTGCTTTCCCGAATTTTCAATAATATAATCTCCGATTACAAAAGGTCTTAAAATCAGGATAATCACTCCGCCTGCAAGGTTTGACAAGCCCCCCTGCAAGGCAAGACCAATGGCAACACCACTGGATGCCAAAAGTGCGGCAATGGAAGACTCCTTCACTCCAAAGCTGGTTGCAATGGAAACAATCAGGAAGAAATACATGGCAGCCTTTGCGAATGAGGATACAAATTGTGTAACTCCAGTATCTGCATTCGCCCTGTTCATAGATGCCACAATCAATTTGCAAAGTTTATGAATGATTTTACTGGCAACTACATAGACCAAAATTGCCAGAAGGACTCTCCCTGCAAAGCTTCCGATTAAGGGCAGCTTCTGACTCCAGTAATCCCATGTGAGATACTGTCTGAAAAACTCTCCAATTCCCGCAATTTCCAGCGGTTCTGTCAATGCGTCTGTCAAGATAATTCTCATCTTCTGTTTTCCTCTTTTTTGTGTTCTTCTTTTATTTTTTTCTCCAATTCACGGCGTACCTTAGACTCTTTTACCATCTTTTCCCCACATTCTTTTACAGAAAAAATCTGTACGGAAAGAGGGGCTACCTGAATTTCTATGGAATAAGGTCTTTCGTCCTTTTCCTCTTTTTTTGCTTTCTGTACTCCGCTGTTTTTTACGCCTGTACCTCCAAAGCTTTCATCATCACTGTTAAAAATTTCTCTGTACTCTCCTGCATAAGGAACACCCATCGCATAAGCTTCATACGCCAAATCAGAAAAGTTACATACCACAACTAAGGTATCTGCTTTTTTCTCTGCTTTCCGAAGGAAGGTAAGCATATTTTTTTCTGCTTCTATATGATTAATCCATTCAAAGCCGTCAGGAGTATCATCATATTCATAGAGCGCCGGATAATCCTGATAAAGCTTTAATAATGCTTTTACATAGTCCTGCATCTGTTTATGTTCCTTCTCTTCTAACAGCTCCCAATCAAGAGGGGTCTTTTCAGACCATTCCCTTTCCTGGGCAAAGTCCTGTCCCATGAATAAAAGCTTTTTGCCGGGATGTGTCATCCAAAAGCCATAGGCTGCTCGCAGATTTGCAAGCTTCCTATCTTTTTCACCGGGCATTTTATTAAGAAAAGAACCTTTTCCGTGTACTACCTCATCATGAGAAAAACTAAGCAAAAATTTTTCACTATATGCGTATAACATACTAAAGGTCAGCTCATCATGGACACCGCTTCTGAAAATCGGGTCTTTTCTCATATAATCCAGAAAATCATTCTGCCATCCCATATTCCATTTTCTGTCAAAGCCCAAGCCATTATCCTCTAAATCTCCCGTAACAGCCGGCCATGCAGTAGACTCCTCTGCAATTAAAAGGGCATCGGGATATTTTTTCTTAAAAATAGAATTTAAGTGTTTCAAAAACTCTACTGCTTCCAGATTTTCATTTCCGCCATACATATTCGGCTGCCACTGTCCATCCTGTCTTCCATAATCCAGATAAAGCATAGACGCCACCGCATCCATACGGATACCGTCTGCATGGTATTTTTCCGCCCAAAACAGAGCATTGGATATGAGGAAATTCTTTACTTCAGGGCTGGCATAGTCAAATACCAGCGTTCCCCAGTGAGGATGCTCTGCCTTCTCTGCTTGGGAATACTCATAAAGAGCTGTGCCGTCAAAGCCTGCCAAAGCAAAATCATCTTTTGGAAAATGTGCCGGAACCCAGTCTAAAATCACGCCGATATCATTTTGGTGCATATAATCCACAAAATACATAAAGTCTTCGCAGCTTCCAAAGCGACTGGTGGGTGCATAATATCCTGTCACCTGATAGCCCCATGACTCATCTAAAGGATGCTCCATTACAGGCAAAAGCTCCACATGGGTATATCCCATTTCTTTTACATAATCGCACAGCAGCTTTGCCAATTCCCGATAATTATAAAATTCTCTGCCGTCCTCCGGCTTTTTCCATGAGCCTAAATGCACTTCGTATATGGAAAGTGGTCTGTCCTCTCCTTGGAGCTTACCTCTTTTTTTCATCCACGGACTGTCTTCCCACTGATAACCGGACAAATCTGTTACCACAGAAGCATTGCACGGACGCACCTCCGCCTGATTTGCATAAGGGTCTGCTTTTAAAAATACCCGTAAATCTTTTGTTTTGATTTCATATTTGTACAAATCAGAGGGTTTAACACCGGGAATAAATAGCTCAAAAATCCCTGACCGGGAAAGCCGGTTCATCGGATGTATTCTGCCGTCCCAGCAGTTAAAATCCCCTACCACACTGACACGCAGGGCATTAGGCGCCCAAACTGCAAAATGTACACCCCAAACGCCTTTTATCTTTTGATAATGTGCTCCTAATTTCTCATATATGTCATAACAAATTCCCGCACGGAATTTCTTTTCTTCCTCTTTTGTAATCTGACTTTCAAAATAATACGGGTCTTGTACCTGCTTTTCTTCGCCGTTTTCAAAAAATACCTGATATGTATAATTTGACATCTGCTTTTCCGGTATCAGACAGGCAAAAAATCCTGCCTCATCCTGCATTTCCATTTTATATTCCCGTTTCTTTTTTCCAAAAAGAAGCTTTACCTTCCGTGCTTCCGGAAAAAAGCATTGAAACAAAATACCGTTTTTCATAATTTTCGGTTTCAGTGTTTTCTGCGGCTCGCTTTCCTCTGAATAAACAAGAGCCTCTATCTTTTGCCAATCCATTAAATTATATAATTCCTCAGACATATTGCGCCTCCTTTTTTCTATATTATCATCAATCCGGTAAATTGTAAAGTTTTGCCCCAACCTTCTCAAAATTTGTATATATAAATTGTATATTTTTTGTTTTTATAACAGAAAATGATTGTGAATTTTATACATATCAAGTATAATAGGAATAGCTTCGCAAAGTGAAGGTTCATTTCCCTTTGGCTGCGTATTTGACTATTAGGAGGAGGTATCAAAGCATGCTTGACCAAAGTTATTATGAAAAAACCGATGAAATCATCGAATTTTATGGCCGTAAAGCAAGTTCATTAATTCCCATTATGCAGGATATTCAGGCAGAATATCGTTATCTGCCCGGAGAGCTGCTGACCTATGTTGCGAAAGAAATCGGAGTACGTGAGGCAAAAGCTTACAGTGTGGCAACTTTCTATGAAAATTTCTCTTTTGAACCAAAAGGAAAATACATAATTAAAGTTTGTGACGGAACTGCCTGTCATGTCCGCAAATCTATTCCTATTTTAGAAGCCCTGCAAAAGGAGCTGGGGCTTAGCAAGAAAAAGCATACCACAGATGATATGCTGTTCACCGTAGAAACGGTTTCCTGTCTGGGCGCCTGCGGATTAGCGCCTACTATGACGGTAAACAACGAAGTTTATCCTTCCATGACGCCGGAAAAAGCTCTGAATTTAATCGCAGAACTGAGAGGTGATAATGTATGATAATTGAAAACAGAGAAGCTTTATTAAAAGAAAGAGAAGCTGCCCGTGAAGAACTGGCTTCTTATAAATGTCGTATTTTAGTCTGTGCGGGAACAGGATGTGTAGCCTCCGGTTCTGAGAAAATCTACCAGAAAATGGTTGAGCTCTGTCAGGATTTAGAAGGGGTTTCCGTTGAATTTCAAAAAGACGTTCCCCATATCGGCACAGTAAAAACAGGATGTCAGGGAATTTGTGAATTAGGCCCTTTGGTACGTATCGAGCCTTATCATTATCAGTATGTAAAAGTACAGGAGGACGACTGTGCTGAAATTTTCCAGCGCACGGTTTTAAATGAAGAGCCGGTAGAACGTCTTTTCTATAAAAAAGGCGGTAAAGCTTATCCGACTCCCGATGAAATTCCTTTTATTGCAAAACAGACTCGTATTGCTTTGGAAAACTGCGGTAAATTTGACGCAGAGTCTCTTGATGAATATATTGCTTCCGGCGGCTATGAGGCTTTATCAAAAGCGCTTTTTGACATGACTCCGGAAGATGTTTTAAATGAAGTGGATAAGTCCAAACTCCGCGGAAGAGGAGGCGGCGGCTTCCCTACGGGACGCAAATGGAAACAGGTTGCAGCTCACAAGGATGTAGCGGAACATTTTGTGGTATGTAACGGAGACGAAGGCGACCCCGGCGCTTTCATGGACGGCAGTGTTATGGAAGGCGACCCATATCGTCTGATTGAAGGTATGACTATTGCCGCTTACGCAACAGGCGCTCAAAATGGTTATATTTATGTTCGTGCCGAATATCCTCTTTCCGTTGCAAGACTTCGCAAGGCAATCCGACAGGCGGAAGAAAAAGGGCTTTTAGGCGACCATATTTTAGGTACGGATTTCCAGTTCCACATGCACATCAACCGTGGTGCAGGAGCATTTGTATGCGGCGAGGGTTCTGCTCTTACTGCTTCTATTGAAGGCGACAGAGGTATGCCTCGTGTAAAACCGCCTCGTACTGTTGACAAAGGTCTTTGGGCAAAGCCTACGGTTTTAAATAATGTAGAAACCTTTGCCAATGTACCGGGAATTGTATTAAAAGGCGCTGACTGGTTCAAAACCATCGGTACAGAAGGAAGTCCCGGAACAAAGACCTTCTCCATTACCGGTGCCATTGAAAATACAGGGCTGATTGAAGTGCCTATGGGTACTACTTTAAGAGAGATTATCTATGACATCGGCGGCGGCATCAAAGGCGGCGGTGATTTTAAAGCCATTCAGATTGGCGGTCCTTCCGGCGGATGTCTGACAAAAGAACATCTTGACGTTGGGCTGGATTTTGACAGCGTAAAAAAATACAATGCCATTATGGGCTCCGGCGGTCTTGTTGTTATGGATGAGAATACCTGTATGGTGGAAGTTGCCCGCTTCTTTATGAGTTTCACTCAAAGAGAGTCCTGTGGTAAATGTGTTCCTTGCCGTGAAGGAACAAAACGTATGCTTGAAATTCTGGAGAGAATTGTAAATGGCGAGGGTAAACTGGAAGATTTAGATACTTTGGAAGAGCTTGCTGCCATGGTTAAAAATATGGCTTTGTGCGGTCTTGGAAAAAGTGCTCCTCTTCCGGTTATCAGTACTTTAAAAACTTTCCGTAAGGAATACGAAGAACATATTGTAGAACATAAATGTGCTGCCAAAAACTGTACTGCCATGAGAAAATATGTAATCAATCCTGAATTCTGTAAAGGCTGCGGAAAATGTGCGAAAAACTGTCCGGTAGGTGCAATTACCGGTGTACGCAAGGAAGCTTATCACATTGATCCTAATTTATGTATTAAATGTGATTCTTGCCGTGATAACTGTGCATTTGATGCAGTTTATGTTGAATATTAGGAGGGATAATTATGGGATTTATGACAATAGACGGCAGAAAAGTAGAATTTACCGATGAAAAAAATGTACTTTCTGTCATTCGAAAAGCCGGCATTGATTTACCTACACTTTGCTATCACTCTGAACTTTCTACTTTTGGAGCCTGTCGCTTATGTACCGTAGAAGACGACAGAGGACGTACCTTTGCTTCCTGTTCAGAAGAACCAAGAGACGGCATGGTAATTTATACCAATTCCGGAAAAATTAAAAAATATCGTAAAATGATTGTTGAGCTGCTTCTTTCTGCACACTGCCGTGACTGTACCACTTGCGTAAAGAGCGGAGAATGTAAACTTCAGGAACTGGCTCACAGAATGAATATTACTACTGTTCGTTTCCAGAATACCAGAGAGGAAAGACCTTTAGATACAAGTTCTCCTGCACTTATTCGTGATCCAAATAAGTGTATTCTCTGCGGAAACTGTGTTCGCGCATGCCGCGAACTTCAGGGATTGGAGGTTTTAGGATTTACTCACCGTGGTACAGATGCTATGGTAACACCTGCCTTTGATAGACCACTTTCCGAAACGGACTGTGTAAGCTGTGGTCAGTGCCGTGTATTCTGTCCTACAGGTGCAATCAGCATCCGCACCAATATGGATGAAGTTTGGGACGCTATCAACGATCCGAATACACGGGTTGTTGCACAGGTTGCTCCTGCTGTCCGTGTAGCTGTAGGTGATGCTTTTGGATTGACAAAGGGACACAGTGTCATGGGCAAGCTGGTAGCTGTTCTTCATCGTATGGGATTTGATGAAGTTTATGATACTACTTTCGCAGCAGACCTTACCATCATGGAAGAATCAAAGGAATTTTTAAGCCGTGTAGAAAAGAATGAAAATCTACCTCTGCTGACTTCCTGCTGTCCTGCATGGGTTAAATTTGTATGTGACCAGTATCCTGAATTTAAGGATAATTTATCTACCTGCCGTTCCCCACAGGGAATGTTTTCAGCAGTTATTAAAGAATATTATAAAGATCCTGAGAGAAACCAGAACAAGAAAACTTTCGTAGTTTCTATTATGCCATGTACAGCAAAGAAAATGGAAATTCTGCGCTCCAATAACTTTACACACGGAGAACAGGATACGGATATCGTATTGACTACTACGGAAATTATCCGTATGATTAACAATTCCGGTATTGACTTTGCTTCTCAGGAAACAGAAGCCTGTGATATGCCATTTGGCTTTGGCTCCGGTGCAGGCGCTATCTTTGGTGTAACCGGCGGTGTTACAGAGGCCATGCTCCGCCGTCTTGCTGACGACCATAATAAAGCAACTATGGATTCTATTGCAGAAGCAGGCGCTCGTGGTGATGATGGAATTAAAGAATTTACCGTGAATTATAAAGGTACTGATTTGAATGTCTGTGTTGCCAGCGGACTTGCCAATGCACAGACGGTTATGGAAGATGTGAAAAGCGGAAGAAAACATTATCATATCATCGAAATCATGGCATGTCGCAGAGGATGTATCATGGGCGGCGGACAACCTCCAAGAGCCGGTGATCGTACCAAATCAGCCCGCCGTGACGGACTGTATCAGGCAGACCATGTAACAAGCATTCGCAAAGCAGATGAAAATCCATTAATTCTTTCTCTTTACGATACATTATTAAAAGATAAAACACATGAACTGCTTCATGTAGATGAATACTAATATTATCTTCCAAAATTAAACTAGAATATCTGCCCTTTTTATGCACCACAGTCTATGTTCACTTTGAGCCTACAGGCTCAAAGATGTACTTGACAAATTTGCTAAAAATGGGCAGATATTTTATTTTGAACCTAATATATTTTATTTATAAATATTGAATTACTGCTCCTAAAGCTTCTGCTTCTTTTTCCTCATGGGTAATACAGATAACTGTTTTCCCTTCACAGCTTTTCTTCAAAAACAGGATAACCCTTTCTTTCATGTCTTTGTCTAATCCTTTGAAGGGTTCGTCTAAAAACAGTATATCCCATTTTGCATATAATGCTCTTAAAATTGCCACACGTCTTTTCATTCCTCCGGATAACTCTTTTACAGGCTGATGAGAACATTCCAGAAGGCCTACTTCTTCTAATCCTTTTTGGACTTTTTTTAAAAATTCTTGTTTCCCCTCTTTTTTTTCTCTTTGAACAAGACGAATATTAGAAAGTACATTTAAGTTTTCACAAAGCCTATCCTCTTGAAAGACAACACTGATATCTTTACCTTCCATTCCTGTTATCTTGCCATTGTCTGCCTTTTCCAATCCAATTAGAATACGAAGTAACGTAGTTTTGCCTTTTCCGGAAGGAGCCATAATACAAGTTATCTGACCTTCTGCAAGCTCCATATTTAGATTTTCCAACACTTGTTTATCTTGATAACTTTTATATAAGTTTTCTATTTTAATTGCCATTTCTATACTTCCTCTATCCACCGAACTGTTTTATCCATCACTGCCAAAAAGATTTTTTCAAATACCATACTGATTAAAATAATTACCATGGTCCATGCAAAAAGGTCTGGTGTATCAAGATATACCTTTGCTTCATATAGTTTCTCACCTATAGAACCATCAGGAATTCCAATTACTTCAGCAGCTACTCCTGCCTTCCAGCACAATCCTAAAGACACACTGCATCCTGCCCTGAAAAACGGCAAAACTTCAGAGAGATAAATATAGCATATTTTATTTTTTCCTGATATCCCAAAAACCTGTGCCATTTCCAAAAGATTTTTATCTGTATTGTGAATACCATTTAATACATTGGTATACATCACAGGGAATACCATGAGAAAAGAAATGGTCACAGAGAGGTTTTCTGAAGGAACCCAAATTAAAATTAAAATAACAAAAGACGCAACCGGAACGGATTTCATAGCAAGAATAAGAGGCGCAAAAAATTCCTGTATTTTAGTTAATTTTGATGCGATACTTCCTCCCAACACTCCTGCTAAAACCCCAAGGAAAAATCCTCCGATAATGCGACAGAAAGAAAATCCAATGGTTTTCCAAAAAGAGCCTTCAAAACTCAAAACACTGAGCCTTTTTAGAACAGCAACAGGAGATACTAATAGTATCTCCTGCTTCAGCCATATACTGGCTATTTCCCATATAAGCAGCCAGAAAACCACTGCCCATAATTTTATTTTTTTACTGGATGTAATAGAAGTCATTCTCTGGTATTTCTCCTCCTACTGCCTGAGGATTTTGTGCATTTAAAACTTCCAGATATCCTGAAAGTTTCTCTTTCATTTCCTCTCCATCTATGCAGACAATATTGCAGGCAGGCAATGCCTTCTCCGCAACTGCTGCCGGTACAATATCATACTTTTCAATTAATTGTGCGGCATCTTTTACATTCTCATTTACATAGTCCACAGAAGTATGATATTCCTTTAAGAACTCCTGTATTTCTTCTGGATTTTCTTCTGCAAATTCCTTGCGGGCAACTACTACACCGGTAATCATACTACTTTTCTGTTCCCCATCTTTTTGTAATGCATCCCATTCCTTTGTTAAATCAAGAGCTGTTCTAATCTGAGAATTTTTTGCCTGTGCTGTAGTTACAAAAGGCTGGGGTAACATGGCAACACTATTTTCCTGGCTTGCCAGAGCTGCAACACATTCAGAATGTTCGCTTTTCCATTCAATGGTAACATCTGTTTCTGGATTAATCCCATTAGAAGATAAAATGTAATTTAAAGCATATTCCGGAGTTGCACCTTTTCCGCTGGCATAAATAGTCTTTCCTTTTAAATCTGCTGCACTTTGTATGGTTTCTCCATTCTCTACAATATATAACACTCCTAACGTGTTAATTGCCAAAACCTGAATTTCTCCTTCTGTTTTATTATAGAGAACAGAAGCCAAATTTGCCGGAATTGCGGCAATATCTGTTTCTTCCTGTAAAAGCTTTGGTGAAACTTCATCTACAGAAGCTACTATGGAAAAATTATAATCGGAATTTTCCATCATTTCTACAAGTCCCATTGCTGTCGGACCTTTTAATGCCATAATATCCACATCTATAGGTGCTTTCTCTGTTTTTTCAGCCACCTCTTCTCTTGTTTCTTTGGGATTTTCTGTTTCTTTTTCTGCTTTCCCACAATCTGCAAAAGCTGTAACCATCATTGCTGCTGCCAACAATATTGCCGTTATCTTTTTCTTCATTTTCTATTCCTTTCTGGGGAAAGTTTATTTTATAATTCTTACTCTGTATACTTCCTCAATTGATTTTAATGCCTGAGCTACTTCTTTAGAAATCGGTGAAGTAACATCAATCATGGTATACGCAAAATCACCTTTACTTTTGTTAATCATATTGGCAATATTGACTCCTGCATCACCTAATACTTTTGTGAACTGAGAAATCATATTCGGAATATTCTTGTGGTTTATAGTTAAACGCCCTGCATCAATACAGGTACCACCATCACAGCTTGGATAATTTACTGAATTTTTAATGTTTCCATTTTCCAAATAATCCATAAGCTGTTTTACTGCCATAACTGCACAGTTATCCTCAGATTCTTCCGTAGAAGCTCCAAGATGAGGTGTTACTAAAGTATTCGGTGCATTAGCAACGGTAGGATTTGCAAAGTCTGTCACATATTTTTTCATTTTTCCGGCTTTTAATGCTTCGCAAACAGCTTCTTCATCTACCAGCAAATCTCTGGCAAAATTCAAAAGAACCACATCCTCTTTCATCTGAGCGATTTCTTCTTTTCCAATCATCTTTTTCGTTGCATCTGTTAAAGGTACATGAATGGTAATATAATCACAGTCACGATATATCATATTAATATCATTGATATGGTATATACTTCTTGATAAATTCCATGCTGCATCTACCGAAATATATGGATCATATCCATACACTTCCATTCCCAGATGAATTGCTGCATTGGCAACACGCACTCCAATAGCACCAAGTCCAATAATACCTAATTTTTTACCGCTGATTTCACATCCTGCAAATTGCTTTTTCTGCTTTTCTGCTCTTTTGGCAATATCCTCTGTTACATCCTGTTTTTCCAGCCACTCAA